>PVBE012492684.1_pt1 | contig 61005 bp, 55 predicted proteins | sample 1631181 | NCBI WGS metagenome assembly PVBE01 (sample SAMN08397723, study PRJNA350692) | Marine metagenome, whole genome shotgun sequencing project. | isolation source: water | place: Pacific Ocean | collected 2012-04
CCTACCCCCATAAACCCCTGTAACACCCGATTCAAAACTCCTAACCTCGCTTGTTCTCTTTGGGTCAACGTCAGTCCTTCCATGACTGACATTTTCCCTCGACCGTTAGCTACTGACCTAATCGTATGTCATCGACACCCCACTGGTACACTTTTACTCCGCCCTTAACAAATATCAGGAGTTCGATTTTAGAGCATACCTATAAGGTATTTCAGGCTTTCCTCAAATGGGCTGTTAGAAGCCAGTACATTAGGGAGATTCCAATCTCACCACGTACTTTAGACATGGTCCAGGTTTGGATAGCCAACCATAAAGATATGAGGCCTGTTAGAGAATTTGAAGTCACTGAACAGGTGATTAGTGAGGTCCTAAACGAGGTTAAAGATAAGCATTACGAAATCACTTTCCTGCTTTGGGCATATACAGGTATGAGGTTCAATGAAGCATTAGCCCGGGCATGGGACGATATCAACATCCCTTCAAGTACTATCCAGGTAACTAGTTCTAAGACCGACGTTGGTAAGAAAGCTATGGTTGGAACTAAATTTGAGAACGGTTCCAACCAGATAGTAACCGCTCCTAAAACGAAGGCGGGGATCAGGTCAGTGCATCTTCATCAGGCCATAACGGAATTGCTAGAGAGAATCCCGCAAGATGCCAGAACCGGTTATCTTTATGGGACTAGAAAGGGAACCGCTGTAAACGGCAGCACATTCAGGGGTAGAGTGTTCAAGCCTTTAATGCTGAAGCTGGGATATCCGGGCATCTGGCCGAATGACTTTCGGCACTACTGTATAACCGATTTAACCAACTTTGCTATCAAGGCTCAGATAGATTTGAAGTGTGTTTCGGATTCGGATATGGTAGGTTATGCGAACGTTAGTACGACATTAAATATCTATAATGAAGCTAGGTCTGACCAGAACCAGAGGCTAGGAATGCTATTAGCTAACCGTAACCACCTTAGCGTAGCTTAGAGAGCCGCTGAACTGCTCTTTCTTTGGACCTCGCCCACTTAAGCGCGTGGGGATTGTTTTCAGGTTAGTAAGAAGGCCTGGGGAAATAGCAAAACTCAGCCAATCTTGTGAAGAATCTTGTGAAAACCGAATGAGGAATTGAGTAGATTTAGAAAAAAGCTGAAATGCGTGTCTAGAAAAGTGGTGGGCGGTACTGGACTCGAACCAGTGACCTCTTGCGTGTCGAGCAAGTGCTCTAACCAGCTGAGCTAACCGCCCTCTCACTCGAAGTCTATCAACGGCCAGAGGCGAGGTCAAGGGAGCAGGTTCCTTCCGAAGGGGTTTCCTGGGAATCTACTCCAGCGCGACCCGGGCCCGTTTCCGCGGGCTCAGCAAGAACACGAAGGACCCCAAAGCGGCGATGGACGCTCCCAGACGGAAAATGTCCTGGAACGCCGTGATGAAGGCCCGCCCTTCCTGCTCCGGCAGCGTGAGTCCAGCCCCGGCAAGATCGGAGAGGTGCCGCTCTTCGATCAGCGCGAAGAGACCCCCGATGACCGCCACCGACAGCACCGTCCCGAAAGCCTGGGAAAGGGACAGGGCTGCCGAGGCGGTGCCCAGCCGGTCTGGGGCCACACTGCCCATCATCGAGGCGTAGGCCGCCGACTGGAACAGCCCCAACCCCATGCCGACCACGGCGATGCGAACTCCCACCTGGGGGAGGCTGGAATCGGCGTCCAGAAAGCTCATACCCGCCAGCCCGCCGGCCATGACGGCCAGTCCGGTCACTCCCACCGGTAGCGCGCCGGTCCGGTCGCACAGCCAGCCGCCAAATCCGGAGAACCCGGCGTTGAAAAGCGCCATCGCCGCCAACATAATCCCCAGGCTAAACGGCCCCCGGCTCAGGCCGCCGGAGATGTAAAAGGGGAAAATGAACCAGATTACGAATACGCCCAGATGGGCCAGGAACATGCTCGCCCCGGAGACAAAGACCCCCCGGACTCGGAGCAGATCTCGCGGCAGGACCGGCCAGACCGCCCGCCCCTCAGCCCGCCAGAATACGGCGAGGAACACCGGGGCCAAGGCCAGCAACACCAGCACCTCCCGGGAGGTCCACCCCGCCGATCGCCCTAATCTCAGGGCAACCACCAGGCAGAGCACCCCGGCAATCAGCGTCACCGCCCCGGCCACGTCGAAAGACCTTCCGGAGCTTGAGCGCTCCTCCCGTTTCAGGAAACTGACCGCCAGGAACAGGGCCAGCAGGGCGAAGGGCAACCGTCCCAAGAACACCAACTCCCAACCGAACCACCCGACCAGCAGGCCGGCCCCAAGGGTTCCAGTCAGCATTCCCAGGGCCTGGCTGGCCGCGGTGAATCCCATTCCCAATCCCCGGCGTTGGACCGGGAACGCCCTGGCGGCCAGAGCCGGGGAGACGGCGAACAGACAGCCGGTGGCCACGGCCTGAAGCACCCGGAAACCCACCACGATCTCCAAAGTGGGCGAGAAGGCGATGAGGACCATAGCCGCCATGTACGCCAAAACGCCGAACAGGTAAACCGGCCGCAATCCGAACCGATCGCCGAAGCTGCCGGCGCCCAGCACCAGACCGGCCCGGGTGGCGATGAATGCCACAATTATCCACTGAACTGTCTGGAGATCGGTATCGAAATCCCGGGTAATGGATGGAAGAGCTACGTTCACCGAGATGTCCAACGCCGCCAGGAACATCCCCAACCCGGCGGCGGCGGCCTCCATTCGACTCCCCCATCCGCGCCCGGCAGTGGGCCGGGATCCCCTGTTGTTACTTCCGTCCGGCGTCGACATGGTTACCGATTGTACGCTATCCGGCCCAGGGGGGGTATCGAGGGCGAGGTTACCCGAGGCGATCAACCCGGCTCGATCCACCGAAGGCCGGGCCAACGATAACCGTTTACAACAGGGCCGGCTTGTGCAAGAATCCTTGTGCAAGAAACCAATGGAAGACTGACGCTTTGTCTCGGTTGACTTGCCAGTTCAGTCTTCAGCCGAATGCCGGTGGCCTGAGGGCCTACCGCCAATGATGGAGGGATGGGTATGGTTGAAATGAGCGGCGAAATCGAGGCACTGCTTCAGGAGAATCGCACATTCCCACCGCCTGAGGAGTTCCGCAACCAGGCTAATATCTCCGACCCCAACATTTATGAAGATGCCCGCAAGGACCCGGAGGGCTTCTGGGCCGGGTTTGCCGAGGAGCTGTCCTGGATCCGCAAGTGGGATCAGGTTCTGGAATGGGACCCGCCCCACGCCAAATGGTTTGACGGCGGTCAACTCAACGTCTCCTACAACTGTATCGACCGGCACCTGACCTCCGCCCGCCGCAACAAGGCCGCCCTGATTTGGGAGGGAGAGCCCGGAGATTGGCGGGTCTACACCTACTGGGACCTGTACCGGGAGGTGTGCCGGTTCGCCAACGGTCTGAAGAGCCTTGGCGTCAAGAAGGGCGAGCGGGTGACCATCTACATGCCCATGGTTCCGGAGTTGCCCATTGCCATGCTGGCCTGCGCCCGCATCGGCGCACCCCACAGCGTGATCTTCGGCGGCTTCAGCGCCGAGTCCATCCGCGACCGGATCAACGACTCGGAGTCCAAGGTGCTGATCACCGCCGACGGCGGCTACCGGCGGGGCAACATCGTCCAGCTCAAACAGAACGCCGACGAGGCCCTCGAGGGTACGCCCGGCGTGGAGAAGGTGGTGATGCTGCGCCGCACCGGCCACGCCGATGACAAGATGGTGCCCGGCCGGGACATCTGGTGGCACGACCTGGTGGACGGCCAGTCCATGAAATGCGACCCGGAACCCATGGAAAGCGAGGACATGCTGTTCCTGCTGTACACCAGCGGCACCACGGGCAAGCCCAAGGGCATCGTCCACACCACCGCCGGCTATCTCTTGGGCACCTACGCCACCACCAAGTGGATTTTCGACCTCAAAGAGAATGACACCTATTGGTGCACCGCGGACATCGGCTGGATCACTGGGCACAGCTACATAGTCTACGGCCCGCTGGCCAACGGCGCCACCACGGTCATGTACGAAGGCACCCCCGACCATCCCGACCGGGACCGCTTCTGGGCCATCGTCGCCAAATATGGAGTAACCATCGTATATACTGCTCCCACCGCCATCCGCACCTTCATGCGATGGGGCGAGGAGTACCCCCAGAGACACGACCTTTCCACCCTGCGCCTTCTGGGCACTGTGGGAGAGCCCATCAACCCCGAGGCCTGGATCTGGTACTGGCAGAACATTGGCCAGGGGCGCTGCCCGGTAGTGGACACCTGGTGGCAGACCGAGACCGGTATGGTCCTGATCACACCCCTTCCCGGTATCACCACCCAAAAGCCCGGCTCCGCCACCAAACCCTTCCCCGGCATCGAGGCCGAAGTGGTGGACGAGTCCGGCAATCCGGTGGGCCCCGGAGCCGGCGGCTACCTGGTCATCAAGGGTCCCTGGCCCGCCATGCTGCGCACCATCTACGGAGACCCGGACCGGTACGTGGAGCAGTATTGGTCCCGCTATCCCAACATCTATTTCACCGCCGACGGGGCCAGGATGGACACGGACGGAGACTTCTGGCTGCTGGGCCGAGTCGACGACGTTATCAACGTCTCCGCCCACCGCATCAGCACCATGGAGGTGGAGAGCGCCCTGGTGGATAACCCGAAGGTGGCCGAAGCCGCCTGCATCGGCAAATCCCATGAGATCAAGGGCCAAGCCATCGTCGCTTTCGTCACCGTCAAGGACAAGGTCGTCGCCTCCGACGAGTTGGTGACCGAGTTGAAGCAGCACGTGACCACCAAGATCGGACCCATGGCTCGCCCCGACGACATATTCTTCACCGCCGAGCTGCCCAAGACCCGCAGCGGGAAGATCATGCGCCGCTTGCTGCGGGACGTGGCCGAGGGAAGGGCCCTGGGCGACACCACTACCCTGGCCGATCCGGCGGTGGTGGAGTCCCTCAAGCAGCAATACGGGGAGGAAGAGTAGGAGAGGCGGCCGGCCCGCATTCAGCATGAATCTCGCAATACGGACATTGGCCAAACTTTGGCTTTACGCCATGTATGCTCCGTTTCCTTTCTGCATGGATTCATCGGCAAACTAACCACCCAAACAACGACTGTTCGGCCTCTCCTACTGGTTATTGCGGCCAGAGACGCCTTGAATTAACGTTTCCCTCAGACCCGCCGGGCTCAACGGATCATGGCGGGCCGCCGCTGCCATCACCCAGGGGATGGTGGACTGGACTATTGTCCGCACAGTAGAATAGCAAGGTACGGCGTCAACGATGCTGGCCTGCATCACATGCCGCCAGGGAGGAATACATGGCAAGATACACCAAAAGCGAGGTACAAGATTGGGCCTGGGAAACACTGAGGGCCCAATGGACCACGCTCATCACCCCGTTCACCCCGGATAACGCCATCGACGAGGAAGGGATGAGGCGCAATATTCGCCACATCCGGAAGCTGGGCACCAGGGGCGCGGGTTGCACCTGGGGAATGGGCGAGTTTTGGAGCCTCACCCACAATGAGCGGGTCCAAGTCATGGACATTCTGGCTGACGAGGCCAAAGGGCAATGGCCTATCGGCGCCCACGTGACCCATACCTCCGCTCCGGAGATGCTGGCACTGGCCGGCCATGCCGAGGCCGTGGGCTTCGACCTGCTTATCGTGGCGCCGCCTTACTTCGTGACCAAGACGGAGGAGCAGGTCATCGACTACGTGCGGCTGCTGGCGGACAACACATCGATGGCGATCATGTTCTACAATTCGCCCCAATTCGGCATCGTGCTCAGCCCACAAGCGCTGAAACGAGTGTGTCAAATACCCAACGTCGTCGGGGTCAAGGAAGCCAGCTTCAATCAGCAGCTGTCCATCGAGGCCCACTTGACCCTGGGCAAAGAGTCGATAATCAGCACGCCCGACGAGTGGATCTTCTGGAAAGCCAAGGAGCTGGGGTTCCAGCAGCAAGTGATGTTCGCCAACACCTCCGACTGGCGCTTCGACACACCGGAGTGCAACTACTACGTCCAGTTCATCGATCGTGCCACCAAGGGAGACCTGGACGAGCAGTTCTACGAAACCCATTTGCGGCGGATCAAAGAGCTGTCCGACACCTGGTGGACCCGGACCGTAACCAAATACAATGGGGCGCTGCCGGTCTCCGTGGTGAAGTACTGGAGCGAGCTGATGGGAATGGCCGGCGGCGAGGTCAGGCCCCCCCTGGCCAACCTCGCACCCGAGGAAAAGGCCGCCCTGGCCCGGGAGCTGGAGCCGTTGAAGCCTCAACCCCCGGTAGCCGCCGCCCCGGTCAACAACCGGGTATCCTGGCTCACCGGCAACAACAGTTTCTTCTCCGGGATGCTCTTGATGGTCAGCGTCCAGAACGTCGAGGAAGCCCTGGAAGCGGAACGGGGCGGAGCCGACGTGGTCGACGTGAAAAACCTGCAGGAAGCGCTGGTCGGTTCCGGTCACCCCCTGGTGGTGCAACAGGTGCGCGCCCAGGTCCCGGTCGAGAAACACGTGAGCGTGACCCTGGGCGTGGTGCCCGGCCAGCCGGGCACGGTGGCAATGGCCGCCTACGCGGCCGCGGTCTTGGACGCCACCTCGGTTAAGGTCGGCTTCTGCAAAACGGACTACGCCACTGCGGTGGAGACCCTGCGGCAAGCGCGGCGGGCGATGGAGGGCTTCAACACCAAATTGATCGGCTCCCTGTTCGCCGACAACCCCCTCTACGACGGGCTGGACCCGTACCTGATGATCCAGCTGGCCAAGGAAGGCGAGTGCGACGGGTTCTTGATCGACACCCTGACCAAAGACGGGCGGAACCTGTTCGACTTCATTCCGGAAGCAGACCTGAAGGACATGGTCCTGCAGGGCAAAGAGTTGGGGCTGAGCACTTCCCTGTCGGGCCATCTCAAGGTTGATGACCTGGACGAGTTGGCGCGGATCAACCCGGATATCGTGGGCGTGCGCGGCGCCGTGTGCAGCAAAGGAGAGCGGGACATGGCCGTCAACTGGGAGGCGGTCGCTGAATTCCGGCGGGAGCTGGAGCTGCGGAAGAGCGGAGAGGTTAACGTCCACGCGGAGCCCGCGGCGCGGCCGTCAACGGGCAACGGCGCCAACGGGGCTAACGGCGCCAACGGCGCCAACGGAGGATGGGTAATCATAGATGGCCGCGGCAAGAGTTGCGCCGGCGTAATCGCGGCGCTGACCCGGCAGATGGAGACCGACCACGGAGCCTTCGTTGAAGCCATCCTGGCCGACGCCCTTAACATCTACGACGTTATCTTGTGGGCTGAAAAAGCGGGGCATCACCTGCTTACCCAGCGCAAAGACACCGACGGCACGACCCGGGTGCTGATCCAGCCCAACGGCAAGCATTAGATATTCGGCCAGGTTGGCTGAGTCCAGCGCCTAGAATCGGGTATTTCCGTTATGATCATCCGTTTACCCACAGCTTGTCGAAGGTCGCGGGGCCGACGGTTCGACAAGCTCACCAAGAACGGTATTTGGAACGCTGATCGCCGAATGGAAGTGGCCGTGTTTCATAACCGGCTTGGTACCTGGTTCATCTTCACGCCGCAGGCCGGGAACCGGCAGAAGGTTCTCTGGATTCCGGCCCCAATGCAATCGGGGACAATCGTGGGCCGGGGATGTCCCGCAGTCTCGCCGGCCTAAAGCTTTTTACACGACAGTACACAGGCGTCCGGCCCCTCACGGGGGTCACCGCGAGACCAAAAGAATAGAGACCTGATGCCCCACCATTTAGTGGGGTATCAGGTCTCTATTCCAATTCTTCGCCTCAGTTCTTCGCCGGGCAAATCGGGGCCACAGTTGGGCGCCGTCTTCGGAATGAGGGGCCCTGCGGCTTCATCGTGCCGGCGTAGCGGAAGAACCGCCCGAGGGGAGGGTGGCCCGAATCAGATCATGAACACCGGGTCGGCGTCCCGGTTCATCCGGGTCTCCTGCCGGAACCCGGTCCGGAGAAATTTGGGCAACGCGAACATGCCGCGATGGCTTTCTCCGTCGTAGAACTTCAGCTCTTTGGATACCCGCTCCGCCAGCGAGCGGTCTACCTGCTCATCGGTGGGTAGAGCCAGCGGCGTGTCTGACGCCAGTGTAAAACCCCAAAGGGTCTGGAAAGCTGGAATGTGCACCTGGGCCGGAGCGGTGTGCTTGAAGACGCCGGCCAGAGTGTTGCGGATTGTGGTAAAGCACTCCTGGTAGCTGAGCAGTCCGGCAGGTCCGGACTGGGTCACCAGAATTCCTCCCGGTCTCAGCTTGGCCTTGGCGATCCGGTAGTACTCCTCTGTGTAGAGGAGATACGCCGGCCCTCCCTCCATGGGGTCGACCAGGTCCATGATCATCACGTCGAAGGTCTCGTCGCAACTGGCCAGGAATCCCCTGGCGTCTTGGTGGGCAAGCATCACCCTCGGATCGTCGAAGCTACCCTGATGATGGCTCGGCAAGTGGCGCCGGCAAAGCTCCACCACCTCCCGGTCAAGGTCCAGCATGGCCACGCGCTCCACGGATTTATGGGCCAGCACCTCCCTCAGCGTGCCCCCTTCTCCCCCACCCCCAATGAACACTGAAGTTGGTCCCGGGTGCAGCAACATTGCCGGGTGCACCAGGGCCTCGTGGTAGACGTGCTCGTCCCGCTCGGTGGACTGGGTCTTTCCGTCCAAAACCAGGCTGCGGCCGTAAATCTCCGACTCCAGCACTTCCACCTTCTGATAGGCGGTCTCACCGGAATAGAGAACTTTCCGGACCCGGAGCATTATTGCCAGGTCCGGAAATACTGTCTCAAGGAACCATTTTCCTGATATATCCATGCCCTTGCCGGGTCCCGGAGTTTAGCTGGCCACTGCCTTGAGGGGCAGCCCCCGTTGGACTTCCACAACTTCCGGGTCCCGTGACTCCAGCCGTCTGACTAGCATCTCGGCGGCATCTTTGGGTTGGAATGAGGCCCCACACGCGAAAATGTCGGCAGCAGCGTAGCAGTACTCCGGCCACGTGTGGATCGATATGTGAGATTCGGCTATCGCCAGAATGCCGGTCACTCCCTGGGGGCTAAACCGGTGAAACGACTCCCCGACGACCGTGGCCCCCACGTCTCGAGCCGTGTCCAGCAACGCCTCACGAATGTATTCGAGGTCGTTGAGAAGTGCGGGATTGCACTCCTTGAGTTCCAACAAGAGATGAAGTCCTAGTACATTCAATCACCTGCCCTCCTGCCATCAGTTTGCCGTCCAAGCAGCAACCAGTAATTCTAGGCCCATCGCCCAAACTTAGCAATACCTACGGCCTCCCGACTTCCGGCCGGCGGCCGTAATCTGGCTCCTCAACACGCCGGACTTAGGTTCAGCGGGGCCAGTTTCGCATCCGCGGCCGGCCGGTTTCATCGGCTTCGCCCGGCAAACGTAACTCCCATCCACCGTGAAATTAGGGTACCCGGGGCGCTGCTCCCCTGCCAAATGTCGGTAAACACGGTGGGGCAATCGTGAGTCAACCATTTGGACCGCCGGGTAAACTTTGTACGATGATGAAACTCGATGCCGACTTGCGCTAATGTACCTCCACGGCAAACCTGGTAAGATGTTGTCAACAGATGTCAACGGGAGGCTTTCCACTTGACGCAAATGGGGTCCTCCGACGCATCCAGCAGTACCGAGCGTAGGAGCCATCGTATCCTCTTGGTCGAAGACGACACGCGGACCCCTCGGTTGGAACAGTTCGTTTTGGAGGAAGAAGGGTTCGAGGTAATCTGCGCCCAATCCGGAGAGAAGGGCTTGCAAACCTTTGGGGATAAGGGCGCGGACCTGGTCTTGTTGGACGTCAGACTACCGGGCATAGACGGATTTACCGTATGTCAGCGGATCCGGGAGTTTTCCGTGGTGCCGATCATCATGGTCACCGCCGAAGACCGCGATGAAGACAAGGTCCGCGGGCTGGAGGCTGGAGCCGACGACTACGTGACCAAACCGTTCTCCACGACTGAGTTGGCCGCCCGGGTGAAAGCCGTGCTCCGGCGGTCCGAATTCGCCACCCAGCCACCCGCCCCTAGGATCACGGACACCGAACCCGTCCCTCTGGACGATACAAGCCCGGGTGATGACCTCGGCGCGGGCGATCCCTCTTCCTTTCCGCTGCCGCCTCCCGATATCGATGTCTACGAAGGCAACATCCGGCTCATGGTGAAAACCACCGGAAGCATCCGAAGAATGATTTCTTTCGTGGGCGAACTGAGGCAAAACCCCCAATTTCAACTGCTGCGCCTGGTGTCCAATCAGCGCAATGGGGGCATGGACATCCTGCTGAGGCTCGAAGAGCCCATGCGGGTGAAGCCGACGCTCCTGCAAATGAAAGAGGTCTCCCAAGTGGAAACACCGAAGGAACCGCCCACACCCGACGAAGAGCGACTGCTCCACGTTTCCCTCGGCGGATAGGGGTGCCGGTTAACCTGGCTCCAGCGCAATCCTCGCCCACATGCTCATGAAGGACATGGAACGACATGGACATTGAGAGTGGCCGGCCCGAAACCGACGGAAACAGCCTCCTGGATGCCCAGCAGGCCGACTCGGGCGCCGTGGGAACGGTGCAAGACGTGGCGGAACAGTGGGCTCGGGGCCGCAGATTCTCCCTGGCCCAGATGCTGCTGGACGCCAGCATAATACCCGCCGACGAAGTGGCCAAGGCCCAGGAGACAGCCTGGAAGGAACGCCAGCCCTTGGGGCACGTCTTGGTGCGCGACGGTCTGGTCCTATCGCGAGATCTGGCCAACCTGAGCGCACCCCGTGTCCCCGAAACTTCGCTCCGCCGACTCCGGCAACATCGACGGTTGGGAGGTCAATCGATCGCTGGCGCTTATCCCCGCTGTTGGGCGACATCCTCCGGGAACAGGGTGCTGGGCGCGCCCTTCCACCTTGAACAGGCGCAGCGAATAGGCTGGGCCAACCCAGTCAACCCTTCATCGTTTTTCGGAGGGAGTCCCGGTGACCTGCGCCCTTCCATTTCTCGTGCTTCGTGGCGCCGCCGGCAACGGGCATCGGGTATTGGTTCAGAGAGGGGGTGTTGAAGCAGGAACCTGCTTGCAGGTGGAAGGGCCCGTGGCCGGAAATCGGCCGGCGGGGCCGCACCGGCGGGGATTCTGGACGCCACGGGTTAACGGAGGCAGCCTACTCGTTGTCGCCCCACTCCGTTTCTATCTCTTCTTCGTCGATGATGCTCTCTTCCTCGTCATCATCGTCCAGGTCCTCGTCCCTGATGTAGCGAACGAGGCTCTCTCCCAGGTAAACCCGGTGTTCCTCTTTGGTCCTGGATGGGAAGGAGCAAACGCTTTGCAGGCTGCGGTGGCGGTAGGTTTCGCGAATTATTACGGCGATCCCCTGGTCGTTGACTCGAACAATGGCGGCGTCGTACTTGTTGCCGCCGCATATCAGCCGGGCCAGCCGCTGTCCCAGCTTCGGCTCGATCTGGCCCAGATAATCTCCGTGCTTGGAGTGGACGTTCACGGCGTTGTTTTCCACCACCAGAGTGGCCGGGTCGCTTGGTGCAATGCGAGCCACCGTCGGCCCCTTGGCCATCTTGCGCAGCACCGTGGTCCCCGATTTGCCGCTTTCCTCGATGAACAGTTGGGGCGCCCCGCCCGCTTTGCGGACCTGCCGGTTGGCAACCGGGCTGCTCTCCAGGCTGGACAGGCGGGCCAGATTCTTCTTGGCGATGGCGTTGTAAGGTGCGACCTGCGCCACCCGGCCCAACACATCCCTGGCCTCGCCATAACGGCCCAACTCCATCAACGCCTTGCCCAGCCGGTTCATCGCCTCAACGTCGTCGGCGAACAGCTCCAGGATGGCCCGGTTCACCTCGGTGGCGCGTTCCCACTCGCCGTTCAGGGCAAGAGAGACAGCCTCCCGGCTCAATTCACGCTTCAGCCGGGTCCCGTGCGTAGGTTGTGTCAGTCCCGTATCCATCCCATCTCCAGTGTAGGGGCAGGCTCTTCTAAATGCGACCCCCTGGATGCCCCCCTTTCGGTGTCACCACTCCGGAACCAAAAGCCGTTCCAGATGAGATGCTTTGCCAGGTCCGGGTTCTTGCCCGGATGGCCGCCCGGCCTGCTGTGATGCGGCGGCGGTAGGCTCCTTCGCAAAGCACCTTCACCCAGTCCGCAAGCCTAACCAAAAAAAGATTATATCTAGTAGTTACAACAAAACCACGCTTATGGTCAAGCCTTCACCGGGCAGTTTCCCGATCATTTTCCAGGGACGGCTCGCGCTTCCGGACGCTCGTGGGTGGGATGCAAGAACCTTTCCCTCCCGTCATTCCGGCTTTGACCTGGGGAGAAAAGTCACTTTCTGCCCATTGGGGGCTGATTCCGGCGCGGTCGCCCGCGCCGCTAACTGCCCGGCGGTTTCCCGGCTACGAAGCGTCATTACCGCGAAAATGGCGAGCCAGGGCGTCCGGGCCGGGAAACGTGAAAAGGGACCGGCCCTTCAGCCTCCGGCGGGTTGCCTGAGACATCCATCTTTGGGCAACCGGCTTCCCCCAGAGCTTGAAGGACGCGTGGGGCCGATGCCCGCCATCTCGGGTATGGAGCGCCGGGTAACGGGAAAGAAGCAGACTCCTCCGAGCCTTCCGATGCAGCGGGAGACGCGAGGAGTAGCGGGGCCGGCGGCGGCGATCAGGGCAGATTCGACTCCACTCGTTCCCGGGCCGCGGGCCGGCGGTGACGCCCCCAGCGGTAACGCCATCGAATCTTCAGCAGGTCGAGGGTCATGAGGAGGGAGTCACGGACGGGGCGCACCTTGCTTTGCTCCCGATAGTACCAATCCACGGCGATTTCCTGCATCGCCAGTCCCGTCCTACGGGCCAGGAACAGTATCTCCACATCGAAAGCAAAGCCGTTCATGGTCTGGCGCTTGAACAGGTCCGGCGCGATCTCCCCTCGAAAGCACTTGAACCCGCATTGGGTATCCTGCAGACGGGGCACCGCCAGGACACGGACCAGAGTGTTGAAGACCCGCCCCATGAGGCGCCTGCGGTTTGGCTCGCCGATGCGCCGGGCGCCGGGCGCCTCTCTGGAGCCGATGGCGATGTCGACACCCTCGATCTGGGGAGGAAGAAACCGCTCCACCTGTTCGATGGGCACCGACAGGTCCGCATCGCACAGGAAACGGTACTGGCCGGAAGCCGCCAGCATGGCATTTTTTACCGCCGACCCCTTACCCCGGTGGGCCAGCTTGATCAGGTGTAGATTTGGCTGCGACTCGGCCAGGCCGCCGACCAGCCTGCCGGTGCCGTCGGTACTGCCGTCGTCGGCCACCAGCACCTCCCAGGAATACGGCCGGGTATTGAGGAACCCGATTACCCGCTCCAAGGTGTCGCCGATGCGGGGCTCCTCGTTGTAGGCCGGGATCACGATGGAAAGAAAGGGCCGAGGTGAGGGGCATTCTCTTACTGAAGCCATGTGCAGGCGGCCTCGGCCCTATGGCCCCTCGTCCAACTTGAAGTGGCGATGCAACAGCCGCACGGCTTGTTTGGTCTGCTCCTCACTGATGATGCAGGATATCCGGATTTCGGAAGTGGTGATCATGTCTATGTTGATGTTCCCGTCGGCCAGGATCCGAAACATCCTGGCGGCGTAACCCGGCGTGTTCTGCATTCCCGAGCCTACGATGCTGACCGAGGCCAAGGAGGGATCGGTTATCACCTCGGAGGCGCCGATACTTCTCATCGCACTCTCCACCTCCGCCACCGCCCTGGGCAGGTCCGTCCGGCTCACCGTGAAGCTGATGTCGGTGGTCCGCTCCACGCTAGTGTTTTGAACGATGGTGTCGACGCTGACCCCCATGCGGGCCAGCGGTTCGAACAGGGCGGCGGCCACTCCGGGTTGGTCCGGTACGGAGCGCACGGTGATCTTGGCCACATTGGTGTGGTAGGCGATCCCGGTAACCTTGATTCTTCCTTCAATCTTCTGGTCCATTGGAGTTTCTTCTTTTCCGCTGTGAATAAGGGTACCTCCGGCGTCGCCGAAGCTGGACGCCACGTAGATGGGCACCTTGAAAACGGCGCCCACCTCAATAGACCGGGGATGCATCTTGGCCCCGTAGCTGGCCAACTCCAGCATCTCATCATAGCTGATCTCGTCCAGCTTGCGGGCCTTGGGCACCACTCGCGGGTCGGCGGTGTAGATGCCATCCACATCAGTGTAAATCTCGCAGCGGTCGGCCTTCAAGGCGGCCGCCAAGGCCACGGCGGTGGTATCGGAGCCACCCCGTCCCAAGGTGGTTACGTCCTGGTCCTCGGTGACGCCCTGAAACCCGGCCACCACCACCACCCAGCCTTTCTTAAGCTCGGTCTTGACCCGGCCGGTGTCAATTCGGTCGATACGGGCCCGGCCGTGGGTTGTGTCGGTGTGAATCCCGGCCTGGAAACCACTCAAGCTGATGGCGTCCAGACCCAAGGTGCGCAGGGCCATGGTCAGGAGGGTACTGGATACCAGCTCGCCGGTAGACAGGAGCAGGTCCAGCTCCCGGAGGTCCGGTTGTTTGGCGACCGTCTGGGCCAGCCGGATAAGCTCGTCGGTGGTGTCGCCCATCGCGGAAACGACGGCAACCACGTCGGCGCCCTCACTCTTGGCCTTGCCGATGCGGCGGGCCACGTTGACTATTTTTTCGGCATCCGCCACCGAGGACCCGCCGTATTTCTGGACAATCAGGGTCAAGTGCACTTTCCCCGCTGGAGCATTGGATCAATGAGCTACCGGCGGTCAGCCGCCGAACGGTCTACGGTCATCGAAAGCCGGGTCCGGTTTGCCGGGAAGCAACCCATCTCAGCCATCCAGCAGATGGGCGCCCTGAGTCGTCGGCCGGGTTACCTGCACCCGGCCTTCCACGCCCGCTTGCCTGGCGGCTTCAGCCATTTCATAGGCCACGGTCATCTCCCGCCCCTGGGCGAAGGCGAGGACCGTGGAGCCGCTGCCGGAGAGAAAGACTCCCAGGGCTCCCGCATCTCGCGCCGCTTTGAAAAGCAGCTTCATTGCCGGGAACAGGGGCTGCCGGTAGGGTTGATGCAGCCGGTCCTGGGTCGCCACTCCCAGGTATTCGAGGTGGTTGGTGGCCAGGCCCGCGAGGAGCAGGGCGGCGCGGCCCATGTTGTATACGGCGTCGGCCACGGTGACCTTTTCCGGAAGCACGGCCCGGGCGTCGGAGGTGGCTATTCTGACCTCAGGTATGAACAGCACGGCAGTCAGGTCCGCGGGCACGGCTATCGCCGCGGTGTAGAGCTGGTCTTGCTCGGTAAGCACCAGTTGCAGGCCGCCGAGGACGGCGGCGGCGACGTTGTCCGGGTGGCCTTCGATGGTGGCGGCCATCTCCAGCAAGTCGTTGGAGGAAAAAGCGCCGTCGCACAGCCTGTTGGCCGCCACCAGCCCGCTGGCGATAGCAGCGGCGCTGCTGCCCAGGCCCCGGGCCAGAGGAATCTCGTTGTGACAGCGCAGGTGCAGCGGGGGCATCTCCCGTCCAGCCTCCCGGAAGAGGAAGACCACGGCCCGGTAGACCAGGTTTTCCGGGCCGGTGGCCAGTTCCCCGGCGCCTTCCCCGGTAATATCCACCAGCGGCCCGCCGGGGCCCGGCGAACCTTCCAGCACCTCCAACCGGTTCCAGAGGTCCAGGGCAAGGCCCAGGCAATCGTAGCCCGGTCCCAGATTAGCCGTGGTGGCGGGGGCCAAAACCTGGATCGGTTTCATCTCTGTTCCAGCATAAACGGGCGACGCCAAACCAGCCGGTGCACGATCGCTTAAACCAGCACTCGCTCGAAGACGTAGCGGCCCAGGTCCTTATTCTCTTTGAACTCAAACCCGTCAAAGGCGCCGCCGTAGCCGATGACCGGCACCCGCTGCTCGTACAGTGAGCCGTGGGAGCGGAGGCCACCGGGCAGGTCCACCTCATTCGGATCGCCGAAGACCGTGTCGGCGGACCCCAGCACCACGATATCCCCGATCCGGTCGGGCATCAGCCGGAATCTTTCCGCCGCGACCCCCCTCGGCAAGGCCTCGTCGACCCCATCGATACCGTTCAATACCTCCAGCGCCGGTTCCACGTCCCCATCCTCCAGGTAGACGTAGATGCAGCCTCCGAGGTTGGAATGGTGCACCGTGTACCGGTCCTTGATGATGGGAACCGCCCGGGATTGGATGCCGTTCCGGGCCAGCTCCGCCGGCAGGTGTATCATCCGGCTCTTGGGCGACATCCCGTGGTCGGCGGTGATCAATATCTGGAACTCCGGCATGCCGTCCAGCAGCTTGCCGATGGCCCCGTCGAGCATCGCCAGGTGCCGGAAGGACTCGGGCTGCTCAGGAGCATAGGTGTGCATGGCATAGTCGGTGGTGGTCAGGTACACCAAGTCGTAATGCTCTTGCGACAGAATGTACCGGCCGGCGTCGATGACCCACTGGTTGACTTCCAGGGAGTAGATGGGTGGAGGCTCGCCGACGCCGCTCACCACCCAATCAGGAGGCTGCTCCGAGGACACGCTGAGGGTGGCCCCGTCGCCCAGCAATCGCCGCAGCTTGTCCTTGGCCGTCACCAGCAAAGACCGGGCTCCCAGGTTCCTGGCTCGCTGGAACATGGTCTCGGCCTGAATAAAATCCCCGGACTCCATGTAGAATTCCTCAGAACTCTGCCGGTTGAACCAGTAGTTGGTGGTGATCCCGTGGATCTGGGGATAGCTCGCGGTCACCAGCGACACGTTATTCACGTTGGTCACGGTGGGCATTATCGCCTTCGCCTCCAACGTGAACCCCTGGCTGGCCAGCTCCTGGATTCGGGGCGTCGGGCAGGACTCCAGATATCGCGGGTCCAGACCGTCCACCATGATCAAGACAGTCGTTAAGGGCACTCCTGCCTCCTGCAATTCTCAGCCTGGGCCGTGGGACCGGCCCAAAGGTGGAAACGCGTGGGCACCTCCGGCCCGGCAGTCCGGTGATTAGACTCTAACCCATCTTGCCCACGGCAGCAAGGGATGCTGATGCAGAGGCGCGGGTCTTTGCGGCTAAAATGCGGAGCCGGGCGGTCTACCTGGAAAGAACGGCGGACGCTCAGACCGACGGGGCTTGGATGAGGGGGCCGGGAGGGCATTTGGCAAGAACCGGGCCACCCGAGGGGGCTCAAGGCGTGGGCAAAGCGCGGCCAAACCACTGGAATGGGCCGGCCGCCCTCGAGGCAGCGGGGGCCTATGGAATCGAAGCGGTCCTCCGCTTGGGACCAAACCGGAGCTGCTCTTCCCCGGCTGGCAGCCCCTCCACCGTCCGCGATTACCGGTCCGGGTTCACCTTCTTGCGAGGCTCGACCGCGCGGACCAGGGCCTCAGCCGGCGCCCCCTCGGGCAAGCTGCCGGGACTACCCAAGCCGTTGTGGCTTTGCCCATTGGTGCTCTGGACCATGGCCCGGCCTCTCGATCTGGGATCTAACTATCCGAAGGTAATCCAACGCTAGCCGGGGCAGGAGGAACCGCTCGCGGACTCGCTTCCGGGCCTCTTCGCCCATCCGAGCGCGCAAGGCGGGGTCTTGGATAAGCTGGACAACCCGACGGCCACACTCCTCCGGTGAGTCCACCAGGAAGCCGTTGACACCGTCCTCGATCTGGACGCGTATCCCCCCGACGTTGCCACCGATGACAGGCGCGCCCTTCCACATGGCCTCGGAGACGGTCAGCCCAAAGCCCTCACGGGTAGATTTCTGAAGGATCACTTTCGAGGCCACCTGGAAAGCGTTGACGATACAGTCCACGGTGCAAGGCAGTCCGTTGGGGTCGAAATATAGGTGGATGTCGGGGTCGCCGGCGGCATGCTCCGTGACGCTGGCCAGCACTTCCAGGGCCTCCGGGTCGTCGTTGGCCAGCGTCAGGCCCAGCAGGGCCAATTGCAGTCCGGGAATGTCGCGGCGGGCCAGGCGGAAGGCGTCGATGACACCCTTGGGGTCTTTCCAGGGGTCGAAGCGCGACACCTGGGTCATCAGAGGCCGGTCCGGGTCAATTCCCATGGCGGCGACCAAACTGAGGGCCTCGGACTCGCCAAGAGGGTCGTTCTTCGCGGTCAGAGGATCGATGGCGGGCGGCACGACGCTGACCGGTGGGGTATCCAGCCCCTTGGGCGCGTATTGGGGCAAAGACACGATTACCTGGTCGTAGTTCCGGGCCAGGGGCATGAGTGTATCAAGCACTGATCGGTTCGGTGAGGTCAGGTCTATGTGGCACACCCAGAGCCAGGTCTGATCCGCCGGCCGGGGCAGCAAACTGGCCAGCGGCAGTAGTTGTGGGTCATGGAGAAACCAAACGTCGGCCGCCAGCTGATTCCGGTTAATCTCATCAGCTACCCGCTGAATATTCCCGAAGTATGTATCCAACTCACCGGCCGACAGGGTGCCTTCGGCTCCCTGCAGCAGGTTGTGAATGCGCTTCGTGACCTTGAAAAACTCCGGCTCCGGGTCGATAACCACCCTCTCGGTGGCTATGCCCAACGAGGTCATGAGTGGGACCAGGGACTGAAGTATTTCGGCTACGCCCCCGCCAAAGGCGGTGCTGTTGATGTGAACGACTCGCAGGTGGCTCAGGTCACGGGCCACCGCCTTCAGATCGTCCGCCAGCTGGGATGTTATGAGTGGAAGGTAGTTTTCAAATGGAACCACGGGTTGCGCTAGCTTCAGATACATTCGGCTGTATACTCCCGGTTAATTTGTTCGGAGTGTGCTCATCTTTAACACCGTTGTAGACGCGGGCAGATATAGGTTCATTTCCAGGTACTTATCATTTCACCCGTATGGCGCTAGTTCAAGCAGAAATCGAACAGCTTATGACGAGTTCTACCAACCAAGCGGCCTCACTTATATCACGTTTTCGCCGGCAAGGAAATCGGCCCCAAGCCCCCACTACTCCACGGTGACGGATTTGGCCAGATTGCGGGGTTGGTCCACGTCACAGCCCCGAACCACCGCGATGTGGTAGGCCAGCAATTGCAGCGGCACCGCGGCCAGCAGGGGAACCAGGTTTTCCGGCGCCTGGGGAATGTAGAGGACGTCATCCACCTGGGAGGGAAGGTCCTGGTCTCCCTCGGTCACGATGGCCAGCACCACCCCGTCTCGGGCCTTCACCTCTTTGATGTTGTTCACCACTTTATCGTACGGCCCGTCCCGGGGCGCCAGCGCCACGATCGCCATATTCCGGTCGATCAGGGCGATGGGCCCGTGCTTCATCTCACCAGCCGGGAGCCCTTCGGCATGGATGTAGCTGATCTCCTTCAGCTTGAGGGCGCCCTCCAGGGCAATGGGGGCATTCATGCCGCGGCCCAGGAACAGGAAATTATCGTAGGTGGAATACCGCCGGGCCATTTGCCGGTAGACGTCGGTATCGGCCAGCATTTCACCGACCAGCCGGGGGCATTGTGAGAGGTCGTCAACCAGTTGCCGGGACCGGTCCGGATCGATGAAGCCGCGTTCCCGGCCCAGGTACACCGCCAAGAGGTTCAGCGTGGTGAGAGACGCGATGAACGTTTTGGTGCTGGCCACCCCAATCTCAATTCCGGAGCGCATGTAGAGGGTGCCTTCGGCCATGCGGGTCGCTTGGCTGCCTTCGACATTGCAGATAGTGATGAGCCTGCTGCCCTTTTCCCGCACCAAATGCATTGCCGCCACCGTATCCGCCGTTTCTCCCGATTGGCCGATGGCAACGACCAGGGTGCGCTCATCGATATACGGGTCACGGTGGCGGAACTCCGAGGCGCTCTCCGCCTCGGCGGGCAGGCCTGCCAGGCGTTCCACCAGGTGGCGGCCCACCTGGGCCGCATGAAGGCTGGTGCCGCAGCCAATCAGCACCACCCGCGTCAAGGCTTTTATTTCCTCGTTGGACAGGGGCAGCTCCGCCAGGTCGACCCGGCCCGTTTGGAAGTCCACCCGCTGCCGCATTGCGCTGGCAACGGCCTGGGGCTGCTCCATGATCTCCTTGAGCATGAAGTGCCGGAAGCCGCCCTTGTCGATGAGGATGTCCTCCTGAGACACCGTGCGGACTTCTTTCTCGATGGAACGGCCTTCCAGGTCCGAATAGGTGGTGCCCTCTCGCGTGACCACCGCCATCTCGCCTGAATCGAGGAACCCCACCCCGTCTATCACGGGATCGTGCCGGAACAGCGGCACCAGGGCAGGAAGGTCGCTGCAGATGATGCCCTGCCCATCCCGGTGCGCCACCACGATCCCGCCGGCGTATCCCAGCCGTAGGGCGCAAATTATTCCGCTGTGGCCCTGATGGGTGGCGGTAACGGCTTGCGACCCCTGAAGTAACTTTCCCATCCGCCGGAAAGCGTCCTCGAAGCTCAGGCCTTGGCCCACACCCTCTTCGATGAGGTGAGTGATGACCTCCGTATCTGTCTCGGAGGAAAAGTGGTGCCCCTCAGCCTGCAGGCGGGACTTGAGTTCCACGAAGTTTTCCACGATGCCGTTATGCACCACGGCAATCCGGCCCTGACAGTCGGTATGGGGATGGGCGTTGGCGTCCGACGGTCTGCCGTGGGTAGCCCAGCGGGTGTGGCCCAGACCCACGGAGCCCTGGGGCAAGTCACGCTGATTGGCCGCCGCCAGGCCGCCTACCTTGCCCACGGCCCTGTGGAACTGGAGTTCCCCGGCAGGGTCTAGAATGGCGATACCGGCGCTATCGTAGCCCCGGTACTCCAGACGCCGCAGCCCTTCGAAGATGATGGGCCAAGCGTCCTTATCTCCTACATATCCGACTATTCCGCACAAGGCTCCCCCTTGTAAACGTCGAGCGATAGCTGTCAGCAGTATATTGACGGCCATCATCCCATGTCAACGCGCCGCAGCGCCGGGGTCCGCGATGCTGGGTCAAGGAGCCAGCTGGACCCCTCATTCCTTTGCTTCAAACTTTTAGGCGAATATTCGGGCAAATCCCAGGGCAAGATTTTGGGGCCGGGCCGGGCCCCGGACCTTGAGCCCATCAGTAAAACCTGGTCACCTTTGCAAATCCGCCAGAAAATTGATCAGGTCGGTGGCCAGATCTTGGGCAAGCTCGTCATTCTGTGAATCCGCCAAATCCTTGAGGTTCTCGTCCACGCTCGACTCTTCCTCGAAAATGTCCTTGAGGGACAGGTCGAGGCCAGTTCCGCCCCCGCTGCCGCTTTCTTCTTCTTTTTCAGCCGGCGCATCGTCGGAACCGGCGGCCTTCTCCGGAGTTGGCGCCCCAGACGCCGCCGCCGCCGCTGGCTGCCCGCCCGCCCCGGCTGCTGGAGCGCCGCCGGCCGACCCGCCGTTGGGGGCCTTCGAAGATCACTCCGGTTTCCACCCGGAGGAGGGGCCGGCGTAAGGCCGGGACCAGGCAATGCAGGACCTCCGGCCACCCCACTCCAGCCGGGGAGGGCAGCCGGCGAACCAGGGAGAGAGTCTCCGTTTCGCCGGACCGGTCCAAGGCCCGGCGGCAGTTGGCCCCGACATGATAATATGATTCCGGAGCGGGGTGCGGGGGCCCGCCGCGGGGCTGGTCCGGTACCCCTCGGAGTCCGCGGAGTCACCCGCTTGGAGCGGATAGTTGTCGACCCACGTGTTCTACGGCGATAGTTTCCTGGTGCCTCGGGAGTTAAAACGTCTGGAGGCGGATATCGGCGTCGGGGAGTTGCTGGACGCAAACCGCCACTCCCTCCGAGGAAACCAGCTCAAGCCGGCGGAGCTGACCAGCATCTGCAACGCCCTCCCTTTCATGGACGACCGGCGGTTGGTGCTCGTGGACGGTTTGCTGACCACCCTGGAACGGCGCACCGGCCGGGGCTGGAGACGGAAGGGAGACGGTGGCAAATCATCCCCTCCCCTCGGCGGTTGGAAAGAGTTGGCCCAGGCTGTGCCGGTCATGCCGGAGACGACGGTGCTGGTCTTCCTGGACGGACCCCTTTCCAAGGGCAACCCTCTCCTGCGTCTGCTGAGCCCGCTCGCCCAGGTCCAAGAGCTGCTGGCGCCCGAAAAGGAGGCGTTGTCCCGCTGGATCAAAGAGTCGGCCCAGGAACGCGGCAGCAGCATCAACCCGGCCGCAATCAGGTGCCTGACCGACCTGGTGGGGAACGATCTTTGGACCATGGACCGGGAGATCGAGAAGCTGACCCTGTACGCGTCGGGACGGGCTATCGAGCAGTCCGACGTTATGGAGTTGGTATCCCAGGTGCGGGAGGCCAATATATTCGCCGCGGTGGACGCGATGATCGATGGCCGGCCCGGCCAGGCCCTCCGCCTGCTGCACCGGCTCCGCCAGGATGGACGCGATGCGTCCAACATCTTCACGATGGTCGAGCGCCAGCTACGCAATCTGGCCTTGGCCCGTGATGCCTTGGACCGGCGGGTTGCGACGAGAGACATGGGCGCGCAGACCGGCATCTTCCCACCGTACGCCCTTCAGAAAACCCTCGAACAGGCCCGCCGCCACTCCTCACGGGATATCGCCGCCCGTTACCGCCGTTTGCTGGAGGCGGACCTGGCGGTCAAGCAAGGCCGCCTGGAACCTGACCTGGCCATTGAATTGATGGTGGTCGGCCAGGGCGCCCGGACCAGGGCCTAGCGCACTGTCTGGAAAATAGCTTTACATCGGCGAAAGTGTGGGACATTCCGGCCCACGATTGTCCCTGACGGCATCGGGCCGGTATCCAGAGGAGAGTTAGCTGGATCGCGGCCTTCGCGGGATGACGGGCGGCCAGGCGTCAAGCCGTTGACGAGACGCTGGCCGCGCCTCTATTCCAACGGCACGACGGGGTTATAGCAGGCGACCCAGTGGCCGGGTTCCGCCTCCACCAGGGGCGGCCGCCGCTCCGACCGGCAACGGGCGAGGGCCTTATTGCACCGGGGCAGGAAGGGGCACTCCTCGGGCAGGCCGATCATGTCAGGGGGGGAGCCCGGCAAGGGTTGCAGCCGCTTGCCCGGCTCGTCCAGCCGGGGCAGCGATTGCAAAAGAGCCCAGGTGTACGGGTGCCGCGGCCGCTGGAACAGGGGAATGACACTCGCCATCTCCACCATGGTGCCTCCGTAGATTACCCCTACCTGATTGGCCATGGTGGCCACGACGCCCATGTCGTGGGTAATTAGCAGGATCGACGCGATTTGCTCCCGGCAGAGCCGCTTCAGCAGGTCCAGAATCTCCGCCTGCAACGTCACATCCAACCCGGAGGTTGGTTCATCGGCGACCAGCAGGCGCGGTCCCAGCACAAGACCAATGGCCAGCATGATCCGCTGGCACATCCCGCCGCTCAGGCTGAAGGGGTACTGGCCCATGATCCGTCTGGGATCCGGAAGCCCCATCTCCCGCAGGATCTCCTGGGCCATCGAGTTGGCGGCCCGGGCGCCCACGGCGGTGTGCTCCAGAATGACCTCTTCCAGCTGCTCCCCAACCAGTTGGACCGGGTTCAATGCCGTTTGGGCGTCTTGGAAGACCATGGAGATCTCCTTGCCCCTGAGGCGGCGCACGTACTCGGAGCCGGCCCGGAGCAAGTCCACGCCATCGAAGAAGATGCGGCCCCCGCCCACTGTGGCCGAGGGAGGCAGCAGCCCCATGATTGCCAGAGCCAGGGTGCTCTTACCGGCCCCACTCTCGCCCACCAAGCAGAAGACCTGCCCCTCTTCTTGGACGAGACTGACCCCGTTGAGAGCTTTCACGTCACCCAGTGGCGTCCCAAAGCGCACGAACAGGTTGTCAACCTTCAGCGCTTCGACCATCGGTGGCCCTTCCCTCGCTATACGGTGTGGCCCTTAAGATCTCCGGTATGGCGCCCCCGCCGGCTTCCCCGCACTGAACGGAGGAACGGGATACCTCAGTGGCCGTTCCGCAGGTCAACTGCTTGGACCCGTCCGGCTCGCAGCTCCCGTATCAGGTCGTCCAGACCATCGATGGGACACTGGAACCGGGTGGCGGCGGTGCCCAACTGTTCCAGGCGATGGGCGTCGCTGCCGCCGGTCGTGTTGGTTCTCAGCAGCTCTCCCAGGTCTTGGGAGAAGCTGTTCTCCATGGTGGAGCCCCGCCCGTTAACCGCCTCTATGGCGTCGCAAATCTGAAAGAGGCCGTCGGAACCGGCCCTGGCCAGCATCTCGGCCCGGGCCTCGGGTTTTCGGCCGGGGTCCTCAAGGAACCGGCGGCGGTACGGATGAGCAGCGACGACCGCCGCTCCTTTGCGCTCAACCACCGAGTGCAGAAAGGAGGGTTTGTGCAGGCCGAATTCGTACTGGTCCAGGCCGAACACCAGGACATGCCCGGTATCGGTATTTATCTCGCAGCCGGGCACCACCAAGAAGTCGTGCTTCCGTGATAAGGCTGTGACTTCATCGACGGACCAGAAGTTGTCATGCTCGGTTAGGCAGATTCCGTCCAGGCCCATAGCCTTGGCCGATTCTATAAGCTCCTCGACGCCCATGAAACTGTCGTCCGACATCGGATAGGTATGGGTGTGGAGGTCAATTAACACTTTGTATTACGATTCATCGCCAGTGCTTGGACTCTTCGAATACCGGGCCACCGCCCATGATACCAAAGGAGCAAACGAAAGGGGAAGGGCCGCGAGAGGATATCCGGGATTGACCCGGCCGAAGCCGGGTACGGTACCTGGCGGCCGACCGGTAGCGCGGGCCGGAGCGACTGGCGCCCTGGACATCGGAAGGGGCGGCCCCGGCTGGCGGGGGTTCCCCAAAGCTGCGGGGGAATCCCGGGCTAGCGGGGGGCCAGTAGCCCTTCCTCGACCAACACCTCGATGATCTGGGCAGCCCGCCGGCCACCCACCTTCAACCGCCGCTCCAGGAAGGAGTTCGAAAGATGGGGATTGCGGAGGGCCAACTCGCGGGCTTCATCCAGCAACCGTTCCTCCGCCTCGTCTTCGTCCTCTCCGTCTTCGCCGATCTCCCCCAAGTTGATGACGGGCAGAGGGGGCCCTTTTTGGCTGGTCCAGTGCTCCACGAGTTGGTCGATCTCCTCATCGTAAACCAGGGTACCCTGGACCCTCCTGGGTTTGGGGTTTTCGTTGTGCAGAAGCAGCATGTCCCCCTTTCCCAGCAGCTTCTCCGCGCCGATGGTGTCCAGTATCACTCTGGAGTCCACCTGTGAGGCGACGGCGAAGGCGGCGCGGGCCGGAATGTTGGCCTTGAGGAGTCCGGTCACCACGTTGACGGAAGGCCGCTGGGTGGCCAGCACCAGGTGTATCCCGGTGGCCCGTCCGAGCTGGGCCAGGCGGACCAGGTTCTGCTCCACCTCGAAGCCGCCGACTATCATCAGGTCGGCCAACTCGTCGACGATGAGCACCAGGTAGGGCATGCGGTCCTCGGCCCGGGCGTTGTATCCAGCAATGTTGCGGGTGCCGGCCTCTTCCATCCGCTTGTAGCGGCGCAGCATCTCCCGCATCAGGCCCCGCAGGGCAACGTTGACCTCGTCCGCATCCACAATCACGGGCGCGATGAGGTGGGGGATGCCATTGAAGGGGGTCAACTCCACCCTCTTGGGGTCTACCATCAGGAATCGCATCTGGTCGGGCGTCTTGGTCAGCAGCAAGCTGGCAACGATGGAGTTGATGCAGACGCTCTTGCCACTGCCGGTGGCCCCGGCGATCAGGGCATGGGGCAGTGAGGCCAGGTCCACCACCACCGGGGCGCCACCCGTATCCTGCCCCAAGGCGATGGGAAGACCACCTTTGGCGGCGATCTTCGCGAAGGCCGGGGTTTCAATCACCTCCCTCAGATGCACCTTGCTCGGGGTGGGGGCCGGCACCTCCAGTCCCACCAACGCTTCTCCGGGCACCGGCGCTTCGATGCGCAGGAAGGGCGTCTTGAGCGCCAAGGCCAGGTCTTTCTCCCGCATCAGGATACTCTGCACCTTGACCCGGCTCCCCTCGAATTTCCCCTCCGGAGGCTCCGTCTTGATGACTTCGCCCCTCTTGGATACCCAGCCGGGAACCAATCCAAAGCGAACAATCCGGGGCCCCGATTTTATGTCCGTCACCTCAACGGCAACTCCGTGGTCGGCCAGGGTGGTTTCCACGTGCCGCGCCATCTGCAGCAGCGGGGCCTCGGAGAGATCGCGGGGGTCCGAAGGCGTGAGTTGGTCGGCGGTGGGAAGCTGCCACTTGGAACCTTTCCCGTTGACCGCCCCCACTCTCTTCTCCTTCAACGCGGCCTCTTGAGGGCCCTCCTCGATGGGGGACCAACTGGGGATAACCCCAGGCTCGCTGGCGGCCCACAGGCCGGTCATGTCGGCCGGCTCTGGCACGGAGGCCGCCGCCGGGTGGGCAGCCTCCGGCGCCGGTAAGCGATCCGCTAGCTTAGCCGGCAACCGCCGACCAACGGGCGCCCACACCCGGGCCATCCACCGCCGCCGGTAACGGACGTGAAACAAGGTGCGCAGGCCCCGGTCCAGGTAATAGACCCCGTGGTACAGCCCCAGATACAGGTAGACCGGCACGAATTGCAAGCCCAACACCAGGTACCGGAGAAGTCTGAGATAGGCGGGCCCCACCCGGCGCGGGAAGAGCAGCAGGGGCAGGATGAAGGAGATGGCGGCCAGCTTTCCCACCGCCAGCCCCAGAGGTGTCCCGCCGACGGCTTCCCCCCAGCGCCCGCTGAGGGTGGTCTCGGTGTAGAACCCGTCTCCTCTGGAGAATAATGATAACGCGCCGATGGACACCGTCGCTACGCCGGCCGCGACAATCCACCATCGCCAGTGGAATTTCAGAGACCGGGGATGGTACCGGAGGGCGGCAAGAGCCGCGACAATCCAGAGTCCGACCGGGATCCAGCCGTAGCCCAGGGCTTCAAAAGTCCAATGGCGGGCCGCTGGTGACAGCCCGAGACCCAGACCCAGGCCCAGTCCGAGGACCACGAAAACCAGTCCCTCTATCGCGGGGCTGGGCCCGGCCCGAATAAGGTCTCTTAACTTTGGGGACGGGGCGACCGGGCGCCGCCGGCGAGCGGACTGTGCCATTGAAACCTCCAGTGGTGTCCGAGGGAGGCAGACAGATATCAGCCGGAGCTGACTTACGAATCAAGCACCACTGGAATAATCATAGGGCTTCGCCCTGAGGCTTTAGCTAGGAAACTACGGGCAGTTTTCTGCACTTTTGCCCTGGTTTTCTCCGTTTCCTCCCTCAGATCGCCCCCGCCGTTCAAGAGTTGCCCCACCTCGCCGGTCAAACCCTCGAACAACTCTTCGGTCTCCACCGCGTCCATGAACCCGCTGCTCACCACCTTGACGCGTACCGGTGCCCCGCCAGTTGCCTTATCCGGAGTGAGGATTAACACCACCACGCCGTCCTTGGACAGAGACCGCCGCTGGCTGAGCACCTGGCTCCGAGTGTCCCTGGTGCTCAGGCCGTCGATGAAGATGGGGCCCGCCGACACCTTCTCAACCACCTTCGCCGACTCCTCGGACAGTTCCAACACGTCGCCGTCTTCCAGAACGAAGATGCCCGCCTCGGCGATGCCCAAGTCCCAGGCCAGCCGGGCGTGGGCCACAAGGTGGCGATACTCTCCGTGGACCGGCACGAAGTAGCGGGGTCGGACCAGGCTCAAGACCAGTTTCAGCTCTTCTTGGCTGGCGTGGCCGTGGACGTGGACCAGAGCAATCCGGTCGTAGAGGACCCTGGCCCCTAGGCGGAACAGGTTGTCGATGGTCCGGCTGATGGGAAGCTCGTTGCCTGGAATCGGGCTGGCGGAGATGATAACCGTGTCCCCGGGTACAATCCGCACGTCCCGATGGTCGCCTTTGGCGATCCTCACCAGGGCCGACATCGGCTCCCCTTGACTGCCGGTGGTCACCAGCACCACTTGTTCCGGAGGCAATTCCCGGGCCTCATTCAGGGGACGCAGTATCCCTGGAGGGATTCTCAGATACCCTGTCTCCGATGCCACATTCACGTTGTCCACCATGCTGCGGCCGACGATGATTACCTTTCGGCCGTACCGTTCGGCGGCGTCCATCACCTGCTGGACCCGTGAGATGAGGGAAGCGAAGGTGGTCACCATCACCCGGCCGGGGGCCTCCCGAATGGCCTGATCCAAGGCCTCTCCAACCACCTGCTCGGAAGGGGTGTAGCCGGGGACCTCGGCGTAGGTGGAATCGGACATCATCAGCAGGACTCCCTGGGAGCCGTACTGGGCCAGGGCCGCCAGGTCAATCTTCCGGCCGTCGACGGGGGTATGGTCGATCTTGAAATCGCCGGTATGGATAAGTGTACCCGCCGGGGTTTCGATGGCGATCCCCATGGCGTCGGGAATACTGTGGCAAACCCGGAACCAGGTCGCCCGCAGGTTGTCCCCGAACTGGTAGGCGATTCCCGGCTCAATGGCCTCGAGGACGGCATCGCGAGTCGCCCGGCGCTGCTTGAGTTTCACGGAGATGAGGCCGTGGGCCAGCTTGGGCGCGTACACCGGGACCTTGAGTTGGGCCAGCACGAAGGGCAGTGCCCCGATGTGGTCCTCATGCCCGTGGGTGATGAGAACGGCCCGAACCCGATCGGCCCGTTCCAACAGGTAGGATATGTCGGGGATGATGAGGTCCACCCCCAACATGTCCTCTTCGGGAAACTGGACCCCGCAGTCCACGACGATTATGTCCTCGCCGCATTCCACGACCATCATGTTCTTGCCGATTTCACCCAGCCCGCCCAGCGGGATGACGCGTAATTGTGGATTCAAATTAATGGCACTTCCTAGAAGAGGTTCAGTTGTTCCGGAGGCGGAGCTTCTTGCTGATCTGCCTCGGCGCCCGGTGGGGCGGCTTGGCTCAATCCCGCCAGGATGTCCGGAATAGCCTTGAAGTCCTCGATTAATGTGGTGCGGAACTCCTGTCGCCGCAGGGCCGCCGCGGGATGCATTACCGGGTAGATCGAGCGGCCGTCTTTCTCCCGGACCATTCCCCGCATCCGGCTTATGCTCTCTCCGGGGAAGAACCGGGCCATGGAAAATCGTCCAAGGGTAATGATGAGCTTGGGGTTGACCAACTCGATCTGGCGGTTCAGGTACTGACTGCAGGCGGCCATCTCGGCCGGCAACGGGTCACGGTTCTGGGGAGGCCGGCATTTAAGCATGTTGGCGATGAACACCCGCTCGCGACTGGTCCCGATCGACGCCAGCAGGCCCTCCAAGAGCTGTCCGGCCGCGCCGACGAAGGGCCGGCCGAGGCGGTCCTCGTGGAAGCCCGGGCCTTCACCGATGAACATCAACTCCGCGTCGGCGGACCCTTCTCCGGGCACGGCATTAGTGCGCCCCTGCCAGAGTGCACAGCCGGTGCAGTGCCTGACCAGGTCGGCGATCTCCTCCAGGCTGTTCATGGCGTCACAACCTCCCATTGACCCGGTGGCAACCCGCCGTATCGCAGTTGCTTCCAGGTAACCCAGGCGAGGGGCGATGGAGAAGTTTTCACCCGGAATCTAGCGGCGGGATTTGCGTTTCCCGCACCCTGGTTCAGCACGCCGGATGAATGCCCAGGGAATACTCCCCAACCCGCTTCGGACGTTGGGCGCCATCGGCCGGTTTCCTCACCGGTTGAGATGAGGCTGGCGCGGAGGCCCCGCCGCGACGGCCACCGCCGTTTCGACGGCTGGGCGGGAGGAGGGCGCTTCCGGGCGTTCCATCAATACAGGTCCGGCAACACGGTTCCGGCCGGCAACAGTTAAGAGTCTTGTACTCCGTGGCCTTTCAGGTGGGTTACAGCATCTTCAATCGTAAAGATCTTGCCGGCGTCCTCGTCGGAAATCTCCACCGGCATATCGTCGGTGGAAAACTCCTCCTCAAAGGCCATAATCAGCTCTACCAGGTCCAGAGAGTCGGCGTTGAGGTTTTCCACGAACGAAGATGTTTCCGTTACGTCCGCCTCATCGACCCCTAGTTTATCGACAACGATGGCTTTTACTCTCTCGTAGACAGTGGGCAAACTGTCATCTCCCTTCGTTCGCAGTATCGTGGGGAGCAAGCTCCCCCGTCTCCAACCCGGCCATCACCGATCCCAGGACTCCATTGACAAACCGGGCAGAGCTTTCGCTTCCGAACACTTTTGCTAGTTCTACCGCCTCATTGATCGCGGTTTTCCGCGGTATTTGAGGGGTGAACAACAACTCATACAGAGCAATTCGAAGGATGTTTCGGTCCACCAGAGATAGTTGGTCCACCGGCCACGCGGGGGCATACCGTTCGATCACGCCGTCCAATGAGGGCCTATTGTTCGAGACCCCTCGCATCAAAACTTGAGCGAAATCAACCGATTTGGCCGGCAAAGAGTTTTCGTCAACCAGCCATTCCAGCGAATCCTCGTCCGGAGAAGCTTTGATGTCGGCCGCGAACAGCGTTTGAAGGGCTCCTTCCCTCGCCTTTCGTCTCAGGTCCGTGGATTTCAGGGTAGGCATGGGTCACCAAGAGCCCCGCCAACGGGCCTAGTTGGCATCTCCGGTTAACTTTTGTATGGACGCCGGATCGGACAGGGTCACCGCCTCGACATTTCGGTCGATGCGCCGAATCAGGCTGGTCAGAACGGCCGCCGGCCCGAACTCGACGAACTGGGATACTCCCGAGTCAATCATGTACTTAACGGAGTCTTTCCACTGGACGCAGCGGCAGAGACCCTCGACCAACTCCTCCCGCACTTCGGCGCCCGTGGTAAGGGGCAGGCTGGTGGAATTGGCGATAATTGGATGTTTGGGATCGCGGAAGTTCAGGGCGCTGACCGCACCAACCAGGCCTTCCCGGGCCTCCAACATGCAAGAGGAATGGAACGCTCCGCTAACCGGCAGGGGTATGGCCCTTCGGGCCCCCCGGGCCGAAGCCAAGTCCATCGCCCGGGCCACGGCGATCTTATCTCCGCTGACGACTATCTGGCCATCGGCGTTGATGTTGGCCAACTCCACCCCGGTTTCAGCGCATATTTGCTCCAGGGCCAGCTCTTCGAGACCGATGATGGCCGCCATGCCGCCGGGCCGGTTTACCGAGGCCTGTTGCATCAGCCGGCCCCGTTCCCGCACGAGCTTGACCGCCTCACCGAAGCCGATGACATCGGCGACGACCATCGAAGTGTACTCGCCCAGGCTGTGCCCGGCCACCATGCTGGGCAGGACCGAACCAGGCCCCACGCTCTCTTCCAGAGCCTTCCAGCAGGCGATGCTGACGGTCATAATGGCTGGCTGCGAGTTAACGGTGTCCCGAAGATCGGTGTCGTCCCCGTGGAACATCAAGTTGGACAGGGAGAACCCCAAGCTGTCGTCGGCTTCCTCGAACACCGCCCGGGCGGATGGAGACGCGGCATACAGTTCGGCGCCCATCCCCACACTCTGAGAACCCTGTCCCGGGAACACATAAGCTTTGTTGGCAACGCGACTGTCCGTATTCACATTCATCTCATGTTCTCGGCCCGCATCCGGAACCCGGATGTTGGGGCACCAGATTCGCTCCCCATTCTTCTACCAGCATGGTCCGCGATCACCGCAGGCCGGCGCCGTCTTTCGATGCCACGGGCCTGCCGGTTCTCTAGCCCAACGGCTGGGCAAATTCCCGTTAGTTCGAGGTTTCGATCACCTGACGTCCCCGGTAAAATCCACACTGCCGGCACACCGTGTGCGGCAGTTTGGCATTGCGACAGCGAGGACAGAAAGCCGGGTTGATAGACTTCAGCCGGTATGAGCTGAACCGCCGGCCCTTCCGTGCCCTGGTTAGTTTCTTGTTCGGTACTGCACCCATTCGCTGAATTCACTCCTACTGGATACGGCTCTCCACGACCCGTCCCGGTCTTCAAGAAATCTTCTCGTCTCTACTCGTATTGGTATAGCAGTCCGGCCAAGGCTCCCCGCCGGGAATCCCGGGGGAGGGCACTACAGCCGCACCGATTGAGATTCCGCTCGGCGCCGCACACCTGACACAGACCCAAACATCCTGGACGGCACAGCGGTTTCATCGGAAGGTCGGTCACGGCGTACTCTCGGACTGCCTCGGTAAGGTCCAGGTTATGCCTGCTATCGATGACCCTCCTGCCCTCCGGCTCATCCGGCTGAAACACGCTTCGACCGCTTTGAATATCCACCAAGGGGAAGAACTCCTCTTCGAGGGAAAGAGTGGAGGAACGGCTGAAAGCGCCCAGGCACCGGCTGCAGGTCAAGGCACACCGGATTTCCAGGGCGGCTCTCACCAATACCCCCTGGTGGGTGCGCAACATCTGAACCGGACCGCGGGCCATTTCGGTAATCCGTTGTGATCCGGTGTAGTTTTCGTCCACTCGATAACCACGTTCTGAGCCAATCGGCTCTTTTAGCAGTTGGGCGACATTAAAGCGCATAAATTCTCAGCCTACTAATTTCATAGACCGGTGGTAATTATATGAGTGTTTATACCTACAATGTCAAGGCCTACAATGTCAAGGCCTAAAGCGGAAGACACCCGTGGATTTCCGCAATTTATGGATTCGTGGAATCCTTGATGACGGAAACCGGCGGGCTACAAACTAGCGCGCTCCCCCACGGCGCCTTCGATGAATTCTACTATCGTGCTGGTGGATGTGCCAGGCCCAAACATGCCCGCCACGCCCAGATCGGTGAGGGCCTGCCGGTCGGCCTCCGGGATAATGCCGCCCACCACCACCACCACATCTTCCATCCCTCTTTCCTTCAGCAGACGCATGATCTCGGGCAGGATTTCCAGATGGGCGCCGGACAGAATGCTCATGCCGACCACATCGGCGTCCTCTTGGGCGGCGGCCTGCACTATCATCTGAGACGTCTGACGGATACCGGTGTAAATCACCTCCATCCCAGCGTCTCTCAGTGCCCGGGCAACCACCTTGGCGCCCCTGTCGTGGCCGTCCAAGCCCGGCTTGGCCACCAGAACTCGGATGGTTCGGCTCTTGCTCGTCATTAAATGCCCCGATAATTAGTATCATGTCTGTTCATCTAACACAAGCCCCCGGCACAGAGGGCCATCGGCGCCGGTTTCCCAGTTCAGCGGTTCAGCCACGGCCCCCGCGAGGGGCCAACATTCCCCACCGGGACCCGGACCGCCAGGTGAGAGGAGAAAATGCCGGGAGGCAGGCTCGATTCCCGGTCTTTCCCGGCGTGGCTATTCGCGGTTTTCCACCAATTCGGTGAGGATTCCGAAGACCGACCGGGGATGGATGAAGGCGATGTCGCCGGACAACCCTTCCCGGGGTTCCCGGTCCACGAGACGGATGCCCAGACCCTCCAGGGCCGCAAGCTTGCCCGCCAGATCAGACACGTTAAAGGCCAGGTGGTGCAACCCTTCGCCCCGGCGCTCGATGAAGCGCCCGATCGGCGTGTCACGGCCCAGAGGCTCCAGTAGCTCCAGCCGGGTCTGCCCGATCTGAATCAGGGTGCCCCTGGCTCCTTGATCGGGCAGTTCTTTCACCGTGGCGGGAGGAGCGCCGAAGACCTCCTGGAAAAGGGCCAAGGCCGCTCCGATGTTCTTGACGGCCACGCCCACGTGATCAATGTATTTCACGCTGCAAATCTCGGTCACTTTCCGGTCGCCTCCTCGGGCACAGGCCCAGCAGCTTCCCCGTGATGGCTCACTCGAATCCCAGGATGACCTAACATGCCGGCTGGGTTGGTCTGGTTCGGGAGGATCAACCTCAACCCGTTCTCCACCCCCGCCCAGCGTGGGAGGCCGCGCTCAGTTTACTAGATTCGAGCCATAGGCTGTGGCAGATTCTAACACCGGCATTCCGCCGCTGCCGTCTACAGGGGATATTTAGCCAGCACCTGCCGGGCAATCACCAGCCGCTGGATCTCCGACGTCCCCTCGTAAATGGTGGTGACTCGAGCATCCCGGAAAATGCGCTCCACGGGCGAGTCCTTGAAGTAGCCGTAGCCGCCGTGCACCTGCAGAGCTTGCGAAGACACCTTAACGCACATTTCCGAGGCCATGAGTTTGGCCATCGACGCTTGGTCCGCGAAGGGAAGGCCGTCGTCTTTCAACGTAGCCGCGTTCATCGTGACAACCCGGGAGGCGTGTACCTCGGTGGCCATATCCGCCAGCATGAACTGGATGGCCTGGAGCTTGGCGATGGGACGCCCGAAGGCCTCCCGTTGCTGGGCGTAACGCAACGCGGCTTCCAGGGCCGACTGGCCGATGCCAACGCATTGGGCGGCGATGATGATCCTGCTGGAGTCCAGAATCTCCATGGCGTAGCGAAACCCCCGTCCCTCTTCGCCCAACAGGTTCTCCGCCGGCACCGGGGTGTCCCGCATCACAACCTCGTTGGTGCTGGAGCCCCGCATCCCCATCTTCCCGTGCAAGGGATTGATCTCCAGGCCCGGGGCATTCCCCGGGACCACGAAGGCGCTGATGCCCTTGTGACCCATGGCGGGGTCCTGAGTGGCGAAGACCACAATGGATTCGGCCTCGGCGGCGTTGGTGATAAACATCTTGCTGCCGGTGAGGAAGTAGGTGCCGTCTCGCTTGACGGCCGTGGTCTGCAACGCGGCGGCGTCGGAGCCACCGCCGGGTTCGGTGAGGGCCCAGGCCGCGACACCTTTCCCCGAAGCCAGGGACGGGACCAGACGCTGGCGCTGCTCTTCGTTGGCGAAGCGAAATATGGTGGTGGTGCCCAGGGAGAGGTGAGAGATCAGGGTTACGCCGGCGGAGGCATCGCCCCTGGCCACCTCGCCGGCGACAATGACCATGTTCCGGTAGGCGCCGCCGCTGCCGCCGTACTTCGGGTCGATACCGATGCCGGTCAGCCCCAGCTGGGCCATTCCCTTCCAGTTCTCCCAGGAGAACTCTTCCTTCTCGTCCGCCTCGCGGGCCCGGGGCGCCAACTCCCGGTCGGCGAAATCCCGCACCATGGTCTGGAGCATCTGCTCCGCTTCGGAAAGTATCAGATCTGCCACGATCCACGCCTCCTATTGTCCAGACAGAACTAAATGTAATTCACCCGGAGAAGGGCCATCCCCAATCCAGCTACTTCCCCATCAGAAGGCCACAATCTCCTGCTGCTCGCCGAACACGTCTCGGAAGACCTGGCAAATCTCGCCCAGGGTGCAGTAGCTCTCCACGCATTCCAGAATCACCGGCACCGTGTTGCCGGTGCCTCTGGCTACCTCGTCCAGCCGGGCGAGCGCTGCTTTCACCTGGGCGCCGTCCCGCTCTTCGCGGAGGCGCTGCAACCGCTGCGTCTGCTGCAGGGCCGCCGCCGCGTCCACCCGCAGCAGTCCCGCCACGGGTGGCTCGTCGGTGACAAACCGGTTGACTCCGACAATGGTGCGTGAGCCGGACTCCACTTCTTGGCGGTGCCGGTAGGCAGCCTCTCCGATCTCCTGGACTTGGAACCCCTCCTCGATGGCGGAGACGGCGCCGCCCAACTGCTCGATCCGGTCGATGTAATGAAGGGCCTCTTTTTCCAACTGGTTAGTCAAACTCTCAACGTAGTAGGAACCGCCCAGCGGGTCCACGACGTCCGCCGTGCCGCTTTCGTGGGCCAGAATCTGCTGGGTCCGCAGGGAGAGCTGCACCGACTCCTCCGAGGGCAGGGCCAGCGCCTCGTCTCGAGAGTTCACGTGCAGCGACTGGGAGCCTCCCAGGACGGCGGCCAGGGCCTGGATGGTGCAGCGGATCAGGTTGTTGTCCGGCTGCTGGGCGGTGAGGCTCACCCCGGCGGTCTGGGTGTGGAACCGGAGCATCATCGACCGGGGGTCCTTGGCGCCGAAGCGCTCCTTCATGATCTTGGCCCACATCCGGCGGGCGGCGCGGAACTTGGCCACCTCCTCGAACAGGTTGTTCTGGGCCACGAAAAAGAAGGAAACCCGAGGGGCGAACCCATCCACGTCCAAACCGGCATCGAGGGCGGCCTGAACGTAGGCGATGGCATTGGCGAAGGTGAAGGCCAGCTCCTGGACGGCGGTGGCGCCGGCCTCCCGCATGTGGTACCCGCTGATGCTGATGGTGTTCCAGCGGGGAACATTTTCCGCGCAGTACTTGAACACGTCCACCACCAGCCGCATCGAGGGCCGCGGCGGGTAGGCATAGGTCCCGCGGGCGATGTATTCCTTGAGAATGTCGTTCTGGATGGTGCCGCTCAGCTTTTCCGGGGAAACCCCCTGCCGCTTGGCTGCGGCGATATAGAAGCACAGGAGGATGGAGGCCGTGGCATTGATGGTCATGGAGGTGCTGACCCGGTCCAACGGGATGCCCTCGAACATGACCTCCATATCTTCAACGCTGCAAATCGGCACGCCCACCTTGCCCGCTTCGCCCTTGGCCAGAGGGTGGTCCGAGTCGTAGCCGATCTGGGTCGGCAGGTCGAAGGCCACCGAAAGCCCGGTCTGCCCTTGCTCCAACAGGTAGCGGTACCGCTGGTTGGTATCGGCGGCGGTGGCGTAGCCGGCATACTGGCGCATGGTCCAGACTCGGCCCCGGTAGGTGTTCGGCTGCACGCCCCGAGTGTACGGGTACTCCCCCGGGTAGCCCAACTCCCGGTTATAGTCGAGGTCTTGGGCGGCCAGGTCCTCCGGGGCATACAGGGGATCGATCGAGAGCCCGCTGTCGGTGAGGAACTCCTCCTGTCGCTCCGGGAACTTCTTGATTGCGGGGCCGAGGGTTTTCTCGAGCCACTGCTTCTTACTGTTGCTTGGCATCGGCATCTCCCGGACAGGCGTCCTTCCACCGGCTGGAGGGGTACCGGTTGGTAGGGTACAGCCTGAAGCCTCAACCAATTGTACGCCGTGGAGGGGAGGCGCTCAAGCGCGGTGAAAGATGCTGGTTGCGACGTGGCTAGGGTGTCGCTAGAATGGGCACATTCGAGAGGCCCGCTTGTGAACAGACCGGGCGTGCGTCAACGCCTGCGGTTGCTGGTTTGACCAGGGAATGCTAGTTGCAACTGGGGAATCGATGGATTATGCAGAAGCCTGAAGCCTTCCCCCCCTTTTGGGTATACGCCGTGGTTTTTGTGAGCGCCGTGCTGTATTTGGGAGCGTTGGTGTTCTGGATTTCCGCACCGTGGTGGTTCATCCACACTACTAATCCACCTCCGGGGGCAATCGAATTATTACACGCGCGCGGTTATACATGGGCGACGATTTACGGGGCGTTCGCCATTACCCTTGTATTTGGTTCATTGTTTTGGCTTATGGCTTACCTGCTCTATTGCACAATACTAAGGGAAAAGGGTCAGGCTCCCCTCAGACCATTATTGGTAGGCGCTTGTTTGTGTTTTATTCTGCTCTCCATGGGTGGTGTAGGTGCTGTATCCTATTTCATGCCGCGTAATACACAGTACATCGTAGATAACACCGCCGGGGTCTTGAGTAAAGAAGAACATTTCCTGCTGAGGCGTTCTGAAGTCAGGATGGTTAAGTTGGATCAGATTGGACACATCGAATATCAATACCACGAGGGAGGCACTGACGCTACAAGTCCTATTGTTTCCACACGCGTCGAGATAATGAAAAAAGATGGAACGACCTTCCATGTGTACGACGGCTCCGAGTATTACAGCCGCAAGCTTGCAATCGCCATCGCCAATGCTACGGGGATGCCACTCATATGCTACGAAGATCGTGAAAGGGACTGCTCGTCTTTTGGGTTGTATCGGAGATAGCCTTGGGAAGTTCGGTCTAGAGGATGTCGCCCACGGTAGAGTTATCACCCGCGACGCGGTCGCCGAGGGGCAGCGTCCCTCGAACCATCGTGGCGAACCACAACCTCAGGCCTCCCGTGCGTCGAGCTTCTTCGCGCGGACCCGGAAAGACTTGAGTACAAACGCCAAAGCGGCCATGGGGGGCGCCACGCGCCACATCTCGCGCCAGGCGCCGCCTCCCGCCCGGTCGAGAACCGGAGCTATGTAACGCATGAATCGAAGTATGGGTCGAACCAAACCGCCGCTCCGGGTGCGGCTCGGAGACTGGCCGGCCGCGATAGCAGTTAGCACCGAGGCCAATGCTTCCGTGTCATTGGCCCATTGAGCGCGAAATAGGACTGTTCCATCCTTTCCCAGAACATAGGCGGAGTTGGGCTTTGGGCTCATGGCCCGGTGGAAAGTGCCGTCGATGTCGTCAACCGCCACCTCGAAGCTGAAGCCATGGAAGTCGCGCAGCAGTTGAGCGTGCACCATTTTCTGGTCGAAGGTTTGAGGCTGCGGCACTTCCTTCCCGGGGTGCGCTTCACGGACATCCACCATCACGAAGCGAACGCGGTCGCCAAAGCGCCCGTGAAGCTCTCTCAGCCCGGGGGCCGCGCCGTCGGTCACCGGACAGGTATAGGAGCCAAAAATCAGCAATGCCGGACCGGTTTCGCCGAGATCGGTGGACCGAAAGCGGCCTCCCTCCAGGGTCGGTAGGTCGAAACTCGGCACTCGGTCGCCCGGACTGGGATCATCTTTGCTGAAGTACATGTCTTTCATGATCACTGGCAAAGCTAGATGCTCAAATCTGTACTGTCGTCCGACGTTCGAAAAGTCTTCGGTATGGGCGGCATCAGGCATCGTTAAACCTCCTAGGGCCTTGATTTATTGCTCGGATATTGGCGGATAGCCGTCGATTAGCCAGGCCTCGCTTTGCAGGTAACTCACCCATACAGCTCCGTGTCCGGATGGAAGTCGCCCCAGGCGAACCAGAAGGAGTAATGGGACGGCAACCGCTCCAGCGACGATCCCGCCAGGGGGCCCTCGACAGCCCTCCCTGTAACGACCTGCCAGGTGCTTTTAGTTTCTTGGTCCCGCATCAATGACACGCCGTCGTCGTTTTCCGACAGGAAACTGAAGGTCAGGGTGCGGTCTCCGGCCTTCCGGTCGAATATCGCCCCCGTCTCCGAGACCGGATCGAAGGTCACCAGAACGTTCCTGCCGGAGAAGAAGTCGTTGATCACCATCTCTTTGGCGATTGCGGTGAAGGGATAGGCCTTGGCGGCGCCGGCCACGGCCACTCCCAACACCAGGTCCTTCCGGGGCAAGCGTTTGTCCTTGTTGGACTCGCCCAGGATTCCGGCGGAGCCACCCCGGTAATACCCTTCGTAGGTGTCCGATTGGTACCGGCCCCTCTTGTCCAGGACCACGGTGTCGGGATGCAACTGGAGCCACTGGAGCCAGGTGGTCTGAACGGCGGGAACGATCTCCAATTCCGTGCCGACCAGAGGCCCTTTGACGCCCGGGCTCAGGAACTGGCTCCACAGGGTGTCCGTCTGGTGGTCGTACATCACCAGCGCGTTCATGATGAGCTTGCCGGAAACGCCGAAGGTGTGGGTTCTGTCTCCTATCTCTCGGGCATATACAATGCCCGTGAAGCAGAGGGGTCACCAGGTCACCGCGACGGGCGCGCCCCCGACCGTATCGTTAACGATTTCATGCCGGCTCAGCAGGTTCAGCGGATAGGCCCGGTGGTCCCCGTTGATGGATACTCCGATGACCCGCTCGTTGGGCAGCATCTGAACATCGCCCGCTCGCACGCTCACGAACTCCGGGTCCAGGATGGCCGGTATCCCGTCTTTCCCCAGGATCGAGATTATTTTCAGGTCCAACGTGTCCGTCCCGCTTTGTCCCCCATGGACGGAAGGCTGGGATACCGTCACCTCGTCGGCCCGCAGCTGCAACCAGAGTTGCCGTACCTGCGGCACGAACCCCACCGCCATCAGCAATCCCGCCAACAGGACGACGATAACGAAACCTGATCTGCCAGCCAATTTTCCCAAGAGCGACACCCGCCCGCGACATCCAAGGTGGCGAGAATGTGTGGAACAACTATTATGATGCGGCCGCGGGGCGCAAGGTGCGCCGGCGCGCGTATCAGTCCAGGACCACCGTTGCCTCTATCTCCACGTCAAGCCCCGGCTGCGCCAGCGCCATAATCTCCACCAGGGTGTTGGCGGGATACTCTCCCTTGAAAAACTCTTCGAACAGGGCTTGCTGTTCCGCGGCATTGGCGCGCCAGTCCGCGATGCTGGTCACGAAGGTGGTGGTCTTGACGATGCCGGAGGGTGTGCCCCCTTCTGCGGCGACGATGCGCGTGATCCGGTCGATGGTGACCCGCAGCTGCTCCATCAACGGTTTGCCTTGAGCCTCGGTGCCCCGGGCGGTACAGCCGGAGATGAACAGCCAACTCCCGGTACGGACGCTTCTACTATAGGTGGGGCCGGCAAGAGCTATGTTCGAGTGGTCTCGTCTGATGACATCCATCATATTCCTCCATACTTTGATCTGGCTGGGCCGCGCTGACGCATCGGAGGCATGTCCCCCCGACAATGTTGGCCCTGAAGCTCTGAAAGTCAACTCCCGGCGTCAACCGGCGGAGCATTTCCTGAATACAGGAGCCCGTTCCCTCCATTCACCCCGTCATTCCGGCGAAGGCCGGAATCCAGGCGCACCCTGCCTCACCAGGGCGAACGTCACGGAGAATCCTGCATCCCTGGGTTCCGGCCTTCGCCGGAAAGACCGAGGGGACACCACTTTCGTGGCGTCCCCTGTCCTAAAAGACGAAGAATTGGACACGGTTGCCCTCACCCTCGTTCCCTCTCCCAATGGAGAGGGATGCCCTGGCGCAGCCTGGGCCGGGTGAGGCCTAACCGGTTTTGCAGCCCGGCTGACAAGGGGTTCCGCTACGGTCTATAATTGGGCGGTACCTTCCGCACAAGCGGGCGTAGCTCAGTGGTAGAGCTCCAGCCTTCCAAGCTGGTCATGTGGGTTCGATTCCCATCGCCCGCTCCACTTAACTCGCCGTCATCCCCAATCACCAAAGGGGACTCCGGTCCCAGAAGCCACGAGAGCCGGCTCGGCAGGACGGAGGAGCAGATTCAATCCCCATCACCCGACGGAGAGCCGGCTGGGTGGGCCTCGTCAACGCCGGGCAACCCCTCCGGTCCGCCAGATTCACCAGCCTCGGAAGATGGTGTGCCGGCCCCTACCGGCCGGCTGCCTTGAGGACCCGGTCCACGTTGGACGGACCAGGGGTGAGCGACCCGTCGTCGATGCCGTGCATGGCATCGATCACGGCGTCGGTGAAGGGCGTGGGTATCGACAGCTCCCGCCCTTTCCGGGCCACGAGGCCGTTCATCTGGTCGATCTCGGACCGGCGACCCTTCTTCACGTCCTGGGCCATGGAGGCCAGCCAATTGGTCCGGCCCCCCCGGGTGCTCATGTGGTCGTCAAGCTCCTCGAACACGTCACCTTTGTCGGCCTCGGACCACATCTGGGCCGTCTTGCCTCCGGCATCCACCACCTTCAGGCCCATGGCCAGGCCCACCTGGGCCGTCTCCTTGGCCAGGTTTATGCGTATCAAACGGCAGCGGGGGTCCTGGGCCATATCTTGCGACCCGAGCTGAGACATGGCGGAGATGGCGTTGCCCATCGAGTTCTGGCACAGCTTGCCCCAGCGTTCGCCCCACAGATTATCGGAGGCGTAGGCCGCGTCGACCTGGTCCAGCAGCTTCGCTACCTTCTCCGACCGGGGAGTTATCCGCTCGCTCTGCTCCCCAACCCGGAACACAGTGTGGCCGTGAAGCCGGCCCAACGGGCCTCCCCTCACCACGTGGCCGGGCTCCCATAATGCCACCTCGATCGAGGAAGCCACGCTGCCCATTTCCCGGTCGGCGCCCACGATTTCGCCGATGACCGGGTCGTTCCAACAGTTCTGTATCGAAAGGAAGAACCCCTCGGGCTTGACGTACCGCTTGATGAAGTGGGTTGCCCACTCGGTATCGTATGACTTGACCGAGATGATGGCGAAATCGAAGAGTTCCCGAATCCCCTGGGCGTCGCTCAATTGCATCGCGTTGACCGGAGTGGTGAAGTTGATCTCTTCGCTGCTAACCCGGAGGCCCTGCTGCCGCATTGTTTCAACATGCTCGGGCCACATGTCGATGAGGGTCAGGTCGTGGCCCTCTTTGGTCAAGATGGCGCCCACGTAGCTCCCCACGGCGCCGACTCCGATCATTCCTATCTTGTCTCCCACCGGTGATACCTCCTGCGTCGAACGGTTGGCCGGCTTCCCCTCCGCCGGGAATGGGCCGCCGGACCGTCGCTTTTCTTGGTGACTACCGGAACGCGTTCCGCCGGACGGTAACAATACTAGTGCAGCTAGGACAACACCGCAAGCGTGGATGCTTCGGTCCGCCGGCTTCGCAACCAGGCTCGGGGCGAGGACCGGCAGCTACCCGGTTTGTAATCTACCCGGGATGACCGAACTGGATCGAGATTGGTTTCTGGGAGACGGGTAGGGCGGAACTCCGGGGGGATCAGTTTCGTCCGGGAGGTTCTGTCCTGGGCACGGCGGAATGCCGGGGGGTGGGGACCGCCAGCAGGACCAAAGCGCCAAGCAATAAGAGGGCCGAATCGTAATAGAAAGAGGCTTTTGCGCCAAACACGGTGACGATATATCCGGCGATGACGGGCGAAGGGATGGTGAAGATCTGTCGAAAGACGCTCATCACGCTCATGGTGGTGCCTTGCACCCCGGCCGCGGACACGTCCATTACGGCGGCCGTGGCGATGTTGCCCGTGCCGTAGAAGAAAAGGCCGATGGCTCCGATCACCAGGCCAAGCTGGATGCCCGCTCCGGCTGCGGGCACGACCAGGTACAGCAAGCCCAGAGCGGTGAAGGCGGGCAGCAGCACCGCCTTGCGCCCAAATCTGTCGGAGACAATTCCCATCACCGGCTGGGAGACCATCCCCATCAGGTACAGCAGCATGACGTAAAAGCCCAGCGCGAAGGAGGAGTACCCCAGATCCTCCGTGAGGTAGATCGGCAAAAAGGTCAGAACGCTGATCCGGCCCATGCCCATCAGGCTACTGGCGACCATGATGGCGATGACGCTCCGCTGCCGCAACATTCCCTTGACGCCGCTGAGGTATGAACGCAGGTTCGGCCCGGGGCCTTCTTCGGTGTAGATGGGTCCCAGGCTCTTCCAGAGGACCAACGCCAGCAGCAGCGCTGGAATCAGGTGCAACTCCAGGAGGCGCCTCCACCCGATCACCACCAGCAACGCCCCCACACAAACGGGGCCGACGGTGTCGCCCACGCTGGCGCCGACCCCATGGACGGCCAGGGCGGTACCGCGGCGCTCGGGGAAGCGAGAAGACAGGGACCCAACAGAAGCGGGGTGCCACGCTGCCGAGGCCACCCCCACCAGGCCGATGGCCGGAAGGGCCCAGATGTAGCTGGGAGCTAGTCCCACCAGGAAGTAGGCCAGACCGCCGCAGGCCAAGGCAAAGGCTAGAATCAGGGGCCGATGCTTGGCGAAAGAGTCCGCCAAAAACCCTGCCGGCAGCATCAATAGCCCACCCACCGCCTCCCGCGCCGTTGACAGGCCGCCAACCTGCACGTCGTTGAGGCCCATGCTGGTCTTGATCGCAGGCAGGATCACCGGGAAAAGCTGCTGGTACCAGTGTATTGCCGAGTGACCCAAGGTCAGGGCCCCCAACAAGAACACCCTCCGGGCCTCCAGCCGCGGCTGTGCCGCTGGCCCATCTGCCATGGTGGCTAGGGACCTCCCCCGCCGGTCGCTCGGTTCATAACTCCACCATTCTCGCCTGCCTTCTTCCCAGGGCGGCTCGAAGGACGAACGCCGCACGATCTCAAGATGCCCCGTTGGCACCGGGGCGGGCTTGCGATGTTCCCCAGCGACGGCTTCCTGGGTGGGCGGCTTGCGGCTCTACCGAAGGCGAGTCCAAGCAGCCCGATAGCCGCGGGGCGGCTGGAAGACCCTAGAGTCTGACCAGCCTGGCATGATGGATTTGAGGCAGAGCCCTGATCTCCTCCAGCACGTTGGGTGGCACCGGATCGTCCAACCCCAGGACCATCATCGCTAGGCCTCGGAGATTGAGCCGGCCCACCTCCATGAAGGAGATGTTGATGTTGTGGCGCCCGGCGACGGTCCCCACCGCGCCGATGGAGCCGGGTTGGTCCAGGTTGTCCACGAAGAGCATGTAGGGCACCGAGGGCACGATGTCCAACCAGTAATCGTTGACCTTCACGATGTGGGACTCGTCCCGCATCGACGTCCCGGCGACAGTCAATCCGCCCTCCGTGGTTTCAAGGGTGGCACTCACCAGGCTGGCATATTCGTTGGACACCGCGCTCCGCTGCTCGGTAACCCTCAGGCCCCGCTCCTTGGCCAGCAGGGGCGCATTTATCAGGTTTACCGGTCCGCTAACCACGGACTCCAGCAGCCCGGCCAGCATGGCGGCTTCGAGGACGGCCGTATCGTGCTGTGTTATCTCTCCCTCGTACCGGATGGTGACTCCCACTACTTGGCCTTCCGCCAGGGAGGTCAGGAGCCTTCCCACCACTGATGCCACGCGGATGTACGGCGCCAGCACAGCGTGCACCTCTGGGGGCACGAAGGGGGCATTGACCGTGTTGCTGGCCGGCGTACCATCCAGGACGGCCAGCACCTGCTCGGCAGCTTCGATGGCCACCTCCCGCTGGGCTTCCTGGGTGGATGCCCCGAGATGCGGGGTGGCAACGACCTTGGGATGTTCCACCAGGGGGCTCGAGCCGGGCGGCTCCTTGGCGAAAACGTCCAGGGCCGCGCCGGTGAGCCGGTTCGACTCCAGCGCCTCCAGCAAGGCGGTTTCATCGATGAGTTCGCCCCGGGCCACGTTGATCAGACGGGCGCCCGGCTTTATCCGGGCCAGTTCATTGGCGCCAATCAGGTTGTGGCTGCCTTCGGTCAACGGGGTGTGGAGGGTTACGAAGTCGGACTGGCTCAGCAGCTCGTCCAGAGACAGCAACTCCACTCCCAGCCGGCGAGCGTAGTCGAGGGCCACAAAGGGGTCGCAGGCCACCAGGCGCATGCCGAAGCTCAGGGCCCTCCGGGCCACCTCGGAGCCGACCCGGCCCAGGCCCACGATGCCCAGCGTCTTGTTGCGCACTTCGGTGCCCATGAAGGCACTGCGGCGCCACTCGCCGTCCTTCAAGGACCGGTGAGCGTTGGGGATGTTGCGGGACAGAGCCAGCATCAAGGCCAGGGTGTGTTCCGCCGCGGCCACCGTGTTGCCCGTGGGGGCGTTGACCACCGCGATGCCGGCGGTGGTGGCGGCGTCCAGGTCGATGTTGTCGACGCCGATACCGGCCCTGGCGATGACACGGAGGCGGTTACCCGCCTTGATGACCTCCGCGGTCACCTTGGTTTCGCTGCGGACGACGAGGGCATCATAGTCGCCCACGGTGTCGAGCAGCTCTGGCAGCTTCAATCCGACCTTAACGTCCACGTCGGCCCGGTGTCGCAGCAGCTCCACGCCCTCGTCTGCTATCGGGTCCGCGATCAATATCTTGGGCATAGATTCATATCCTGGTTACTGGTTGGACAGGCCGCCTCCCGGTCTCCGCGGAGTAAACAGGGGCCCCCCCGCGAAACCCTTCCCGGTGACTCCTTGGGATCCGCCATGGCTGTTCCGAGCCTGATGCTCGGAGGCTATAACCGGCAGGGCACCGACAGTTCGGCGCAGGTATCTTTCAGCCACTGGACCACCTCGGGGTGCAGCGGTATGCCTTCAACCTCGCGGACCGCCGCCACCTCCGCTTCCGGCTGCCCGGCCACCATCACCCGCTCTTGGCCCGGCGCCGGCTTGGTGCTCTTCATCATCCGCATCCACTCGTCCATCATCTCTTTGAAGCGCTCCACGTCGGTGAAGGCGTCGATGCTGTAGGCAGCCACGTAGTGGCCGAAGTTGGGGCGGCCGGGAACGGCGCCGTACCCAACCCCGGTGAGGATCCCGCCCAGGATGTCCACGATGCAGGAGAAGCCGTACCCCTTGTGGGAACCCAGCTCTCTGGTGCTTCCCAAGGGCAGCAAGACGTAGTTCTGATCCGGGGGGTCCACCTCCTCCATGATGGGGGTGCCGTCTTCGCCGGCCAACCAGCCCGCTTCGAGCTTGACGCCAAGGCGGCGCGCGATGCCGATCTTGTTCCCGGCCACGGTGCTGGTGGCCGCGTCGAAGACGAAGGGAGGCTCATCCTTGGCAGGCGCGGCGACGGCGATGGGGTTGGTCCCAAGCCGGGGCTCGGCGCCGAAGGTCGGGACCACCGAAGGCGGGCAACTGGTCATGCAGATGCCGATCATATCGTGTTCCAGGGCCATCATGGCGTGATAGGAGGCCATGCCAAGATGGCGCGCGTTGCCGATGGCCACCATGCCCACGCCCACCGCTTTGGCTTTCCGGATGGCTATTTCCATCGCCTTGGGCGTAACGATGATGCCCAGGCCCCGGTCGGAATCTATGTTGGCGGTGCTGGGCGATTCCCGGATCACCTTCCAATTGGGACGCGGGTTGATCTGGCCGCTCTTATATCCATCCATGTACGACCGCAGCATGTTGGACACGCCGTGGGTATCGACGCCGCGCAGGTCCGCTACCACCAGCACATCAGCAGCCAGGCGGGCATCGGCTGCCCCAACTCCCATCTTCTCGAAGATGGACGCCACGATGCCTCTGAGGTCGTCACCCTGCACATACTCGGCCTCTTCACGGTTTACCCGGAAAATCTCCAGCAAAATCGACCTCCTTCAGGTACCCTGGTTTAGCCAGGAGCGGCCCCGTGTGGTGGCCTCGGCCGGCCCGGCCAAGATGGGGGTCGCCGTCTCTCAGCGCAGTATAACACTGGGCCTCTCCCCTAACCACCGAAGCACCGGCATGGCGGCACAGCCCCAAGGGCGCACCCTTCAAGATAGCCGGTTCGCATAACGCGGTCCGCCCCGGAGAATCGATTCGAGGCGGAGAGGAATGAAGCCAGTCCGGTGTCTCGCGTATGGCTTGATCCCCCGCCCGTCATCCCGGCGAAGGCCGGGATCCAGCCAGCGCTTCTCTGGGTTCCGGCCCCGATGCTGTCGGGGACAAATGCGCATTGAGAATGTCGCACAATTTCGCCCGAATAAGGTTATTTACGAGACAGTGCACTGGGTCACCCGAATTCGGGTTACCGCCCTCGCCGGATTCGTTGCACGTATCCATTTGCCGTAAACGGCCCGGGCAAGCCGAAATATGAACGTCCCAGCGTGTCAAGGGTACCGGGAAATCGGGGTGCTAGGCCATTAGTAGACAGGGGGCGCCCTCCCTAAGATGTAGTTAGGTCGGTTATTTCCAGTTATCTCATGGATGTAGCTGGCGCAAACCAGGCCCTGGATTCGGGATTGCTACCGTGTAGGAGATCCCCTTGGAGCGAATGATGACGGCAGTTCGGACGGAACCTCGGCACTCCGCCTGGTGGAGCCTTGGCGTCGTGGCGGCGATCATGACAGCGGGATTCCCCTGGCTGGCAATGGATGGGGGTAGAGGCAGCGTGGCCTCGGCGACCGCAGTATCGCCGGCCGGGAGCAGTGTCTCCTATTTCACGATGCCGGCTTTGGCAACTCCACCGGGAACAAGTATCGCGGCGGTGCCGGCATCGCCGGGAGCTTCCGGCGATAACCTGACGATGCTGACGCTGGGTAGCGCCGCGGTCTTTGCAGTCGCCGGCTTCGCCATGCTGCGGGCGCGGAGGCATCGCCTGGGCCTCGCGCCGTTAGTCCAGGCAAGCCGCGGTCGTTCGCCAGCGGTGGCCCAAGTTACATCGGACCAAGCGATCCTCTCCCATTGACCTCCTCTACGGGCGGAGGTCGCGGGGCCTGGAAATTGAACCGATCTGGTCGCAGGAGCTGGTCTAGGTGCACCAAGGGATTGCCCCGCCCGTCGTATTCTCCCTCTTCCTGATGCTGACGGTCTTCACATTTGCGTACTTGACCGGCAATTGGGTCGAACACAGTATTAACAACACCGAAGCTATCGAACGCCAGACATCTCGGGTTAGGTCCGCCATCGCCATCACCTCCGCCGTGGAAGACGGCGGGACCTGCACCAGTTTCACGGCCCAGGTCGGCAACACCGGAAGGGTTCCTGTTCATGCTCTTTCCGAGATGGACCTGGTCGTCGAGTATACCGATACGTCCAGCGCCAAGATTGCCGCCTGGCTGACCCACGGCACCGATTGGTCAGTCACCGGCATCTCGCCGGACACCCGGGACCCCAACGATTGGAACCCTGCAGAGACGGCTACGATCGATTTCACGCTACCCCCCGCCATGAAAGCTACCGCGAACGGTACTGTCCTGTTGGCCACCCCCCAGGGAGTCTCCGACTCGAACTACTTCGATTGCACCTAGATTGCCTCCGGTCAAAGTCCAATAAGCTCCGTCATGGGCAACTTTGGGCCGCCAGCCTCTCGACTCCCTACGCCCCGGCGCCTGTTTCTCCCGTGCCCACCCCTCCGGTGCCGGAATTCCAGCGCGCTGCTATAATCGCGGCAACAATTTCTAGCAATCTCTAAGGGGACTCTGGGACCATGGACGAAGAAAGACGGCAGGCGTTGGATTTCCTGGCCCGGCTGGCGGCGCAGCCGGCGGTGGCCTTTCACGAAGGTGGCGTGGCCTCAGCCGTGGGAAACATCTTGGAGGAATTGGAGTTGGGCTATCGGGAGGATCTCTACGGAAACATCATCGCCAAGGTGCCCGGGAGTCAGCCTGATTGCGCTCCGCTGGCGCTGGTGGCCCATACGGACCACCCGGGGTTCGAGGCTGTCGACACCCATGAAGGCTACCTGGTCTGCGAGGCATCGGGCGGAATTCCACCGGCCAGCTTTGAAGCCGGCGTGCCCCTCTTGGTGGTACTAGCCGGCGGGGAGCGGCTCCGGGCCGTTACCGCCGGGCGGCATGGCGAACAAGACCAGAGGCAGACGTTGGCCCAATTGGCGGAGCTACAACACCTGCAACACTTGAATCTGCCCCGCCCGGTGGTCTTCGACCTGCCGGACTTCCAGATCGACGGGGAGTTGATACGCATGCGGGCGGCGGACGACCTGGCCGGCTGCGGGGCCATTCTGGCGGCCCTGTCCCAGCTGGCCAGCAACCCGCCGCCGGGAGATGTTTTCGGGGTCTTCACCCGGGCCGAAGAGGTGGGGCTGATCGGTGCGCGACTGCTGGCCGATGCCGGGACCCTGCCCCAAGAGACCCTGATAGTTTCCGTCGAGTCCAGCCGAACCCTTCCCGGCGCGGAGATCGGCGGCGGGCCGGTCATCCGGGTGGGTGACGCGGGCCTGACCTTTAGCGCCGACGCCGAAGCTGCCCTGCGCCGGGCACTGGAGACGCTTCAAGCGAGGCCGGAGGGGTTCAAGGCGCAACGGCAGCTAATGAGCGGCGGCGTCTGCGAGGCCAGCGCCTTCGCCCGCCACGGCTACCTCGCCACGGGGCTGGCGTTCCCCCTGGGCAACTATCACAACGGCGCACCCGAGGGGCGCATCGAGGCCGAGTACATCCACATCGCCGACTACGTCGCGGGGGTCCGCCTGATGGTCGAGGCGGCCCACCAGCTACCAGAGCGAGATGATACGGGCTTCCAGCGGCGGCTCCGCCAGGTGCCCGACGATTCCCGGGACCGGTTGATGGCCACCCGGTCGGCCCACTGACAGCCGGGGAGCCGGGGCCAACCGGTCCGGGCAAAGCGCCTCCGCCAACCCCTCGACCAAACACCTCATACGTTTGGGATATCCGGCGGTTACGCTCCAACCACCCTCACCCGGTGGTTGTTGCTGTCGGCAATGAATAGGTTGCCCCGCTCGTCCATATCGCAGCCGTGGGGGCGGTCCAGCCCAGCGGCGACGGCCTCGGTGCCGTCGCCTTCACCACCCAGGCGGCCACCGGCCACGGTTGTCACGATGCCGGTGGCCGCGTCGATTTTCCGGATAGCGTGGTTCTCAGTGTCCACCACCAGAAGGTTGCCCTGCCGGTCGCAGCGGATAGCCTTGGGTGCTCCCCAGGTGGCGGACCGGGCCGGTCCCCCATCGCCGCTATACCCCCGCTCGCCGGTTCCGGCGTAGGTGGACATCGTCCCCGCAGCGTCCACGACGCGGACACCGTTGCCTTCCCGCTCGCTGATATATGTGTTGCCCTTGCCGTCGGTGCAGACGGCCCTGGCGCCCAGAAGGCTGGCCTCGGTGGCCGGCCTGCCATCTCCGGAGCGGACCTTCTCGCCGTTCCCCGCGAAGGTCGTGATGATACCGGTTTTGAGGTCAAGCCGGCGGACCCTCTGGTCCTGGATATCGGCTATCAGCAGCCCGCCCCGGCCGTCAAGAAAACAGTCGTTGGGTTCTCGCAACTCGGCCCGGTTCCCCGGTCCGCCATCACCAGAGTAACCCGGCGTGCCCGTGCCGGCCACCGTCGTGATGACCCCGGTGGCGGCGTCCACCCGGCGGATGGCGGCGTTGAAACGGTCCACTATATAGATGTCGCCGTTGGCGTCGACCTGCAACGAGTACGGCTGATTGAGGGTGGCCTGGATCGCCGGTCCGCCGTCCCCGGAGTAGCCTTCGCTTCCGTTCCCGGCCACCGTCGTGATGACCCCGGTCTCCCGGTCCACCCGGCGCACGCAATGGTTCGTCGCCTCCGACAGGTACAGGTTACCCTGGGGGTCGAAGGCACACATAAAGGGCTCGCTGAGCAGGGCGTCGACGGCCGGGCTCCCATCACCGGCGTAGCCCCGCTGTCCGGTGCCCACCACCGTCTGGATCTTGCCAGATTCAAAAGGCATATCGTCATACCTCCTCGAACGGGTCATTCAAGACTCAACGCGGTGTACGGGAACCGCGTTCGGCCGGGGCGGGTCCGGCTCCCCACCTGCTTATCCTACATGATAATCGTTCCCACCTGCCGAGCTGGCCGATTCTGCCTCGGGGCCGAAGAGGGGGGCAAGCGAGTGAAACCGACGGGCGGCAAGGATCGAAGCACGGGCTACCCGGAGATGTGAGCCGGCCGAGGGCGAGGGGTCTCGAAGCAGGCCGGCAGGCTAGTCTGCCCCCTGGTGAATAATGATGGCGTCCGGCTGGCAGGCGCCCACCGTAATCCGGAAGTGGTTGCCGTGGACGATGGGAGTCAGTTGCCGGCCCGCCAGGGGGTGCTCGCTGGCCTGGTCCAGGGTGTTCCAGACGGTGCCGGCTTGAAGAAGACTGCCGAGTCGTGGCCGTGGCGGTCGCCGCCACCCGCACTTCAGGCAGCAAACGAAATCACCCACCTACGCTTCTTGGCTGACGCCCATGACTCTCACGGGGGTCGCTCGGGCCCCGCACCCACGGCGGATACGGGTAGGGCACTTGTAAGCAGCAGCCCCGTGGATGGAGCCCTAAAGCAGGCCGCCGATGGTCAGCCAGTAGAAGACGATGTAGGCGCCGGCCACCACCATCAGCCAGGAACCCACCGGCTGAACGTAAGGAAGGACTTTGCGCAGGGTACGAACCATGGCGCCTTTGAAAAATGCCATTCCCAGGGTCAGCAGCATTATGACAAATCCCATTCCCAGGGCGTAGAGTAGGAACTGCCCCAGTGAAGAGAGGATATTGGTAATCGTCAGGCTGGTGCCTACGACGGCCAGGAAGATGGGCAGCGTGCAACTCAGGAACGCGGTGCCATAGCTCAGGCCAAACATGAAGTAACCGCGGGGGTTTACCTTTGATGGGTCTCCCATACGGGTCGCGGCGCGGGCGGCGAATCCAGTGTACAGCTTGCCGCCGCCGGATTGAGGGGAAATCTCAGGCCAAGTACAATGGACCTGATGCAGCGGGCTGTATTCCGGAGAGTATGTTGCCTGGGGGGAAATATGCTGGCAACCCAACGGTGGAAGACCATGATCGAGGAAGAGCACGCCCAGTCCGAGAGGATGCGCGGCACGGTCCCGCCGGAGGACCACTGGCGGCCCTACGCCCAGCAGTTCAAGGCCGACCCCCGGCGTACCGAGGACCCCCTGGTGAACCGGCTGCTGCAGGAGGTCGCGCCTCACAACACGGTTATCGACGTTGGGGCCGGCGGAGGCAGGCTGGCCTTACCCTTGGCCCTCCGGTGCCGCCAGGTGACCGCCGTGGAACCCTCGGCGAGCATGGTCGCCGTGCTGCGCCGGCAAGCCTCCGACTACTCGATCCGGAACCTCTCGGTGGTGGAAGGGACCTGGGAGGACGCGGATGTGGATGCCGCCGACATCGTTCTCTGCGCCCACGTCATGTACATAGTGCGCGACGTTGAACTCTTCGTGAGGAAGCTGGAGGCCCACGCCAGGGAGCGCGTGCTGGTGGTCTTGTACCAGGCGCCTCCCCAGTCCCAGATTTACCCCCTCTGGAAGCAAATCCACGGCGAAGAGCGTATCCCTTTGCCCGGTCTCTCCGAGTATCGCGAGGTTCTGTCGCAGCTTGGCATACACCCTCACGTGGAGACCCTGCCCCAGCGGCTGCCCAGGGGCTACGATGATCACCGGCAGGCGCTGGAGCAGCTGTCCCGCCGGCTATATCTGGCGCCGGGCAGCCCTCAGACGGCGAGGCTCGAGGTCCTGCTGCCGGAGCTGCTGGAAGAGGTGGACGGCACCCTCTACATCCGGGGCGCACCGCCCCAGGCGCCGGGACTGGTGTGGTGGCGCCCAGGAGGCTGAGCCGGGAGTGAGAAACCTGGGGAAATCAGATACCCGGCGACCGCTCACGGGTATTCGAAGCCATCTTCCTCGGCCTCATCGAAAAGTTCCTGGGCAATCTCCATCGCCTTTTCATCGTCCTCGCCGGAGTAACGGCCGTTCGTCATCACGTCCCATTCGTCCCGGTACGGGTGCCAGGTGCCGTCCGGTCTCACGAACTCCGGTGTTTTATCGCCCTCCCAACGCACCACGTAGGTGTCTTTAACCAGATAGTAGCGGTACTTGGGCATCGCGTCACCTCCTGGTGAACGGCTCGACCTGGTTACCTCTCGAACCCGCATCGAATGAACCCTGCCGCATCTTGATATTCAACATTCGGCTCCGCTTTTTGATAGTGCCGCCAAAGCGGATGTTCTGGCGCTCCGGCTTGCGGCGCCGGGAGATATTGTTACTTCTATCCGTGGCTCTCCTTGACAGGGTCTCATGGCTGGTAATGACTGATATTGAGCGCGGGAGGTGGACCCGACGATTCGAACAGGTCGCCAAGCGAGGGTCCTCCGCCTACTACCGGAGCAGACTTGAAGAAAAAATGGGACGAATCAAACCAACGGAGGAAGCAGGGCGCGCTGCTCTGAGCCAAACTTGCACTGGGAGCGGCAAGTGGGGAGGCAGTCTAAGAGGTGGGCGCCGCATTCATTTTGGGTCGGCTCCGGACCGTGTCAAACGATTTGGCTGCGCCTACAGTGAACTCGCACGGAGGCCTTAACCTAAACCCGCCCGGAGCCTGCCCAACTGGTGGGGTGCACCGAATAATTGAACCATCAGAGAGTTCATCCAAGCGATTCCATATCCCTGACCTCGTGGGTCCCAATTGTGCTGGTTGACAGCAAAGGGCATTGACCCCCTCGTTCGAGCGCCGTATGCTCATGTCAGCAAATTTCTGGAGATATGGAAAGAGTTAAGAATTCTCGAACGATGATCGTAGAACAACTGTCAAGAAAGGTGCAAATTGCCTGTACCTCAGAACGGACCTTAAATATCGCCTTGCCCAAAAAGGTTGATCCCGGCCTCCGAGGCGGAAGCCTTCCAGTACGATACGTATCTTCTCTTCTGTGGGGTACTTACACCGAGTGGCACCCTTAACCGTGCGAACGAAAGAGCGGGTCTCCTCGATCCGGGCTTCTGCTGCCATGGACTTGATGTTTTCTGACTGGGACACATCTGCTCCTTTCTGGAAATAATCTACCTTCGTTCCAGGAGCTCACGCCACCTCCCCTTTTCTCGGGTTTTCTTACCTCCCAATGTGTCCCATTATCGCTGACGGTCTACAGTGGCGTGATTCTGGGGCAACTTCGTAGCTGGGCTCCTACCATCGGTCGTAGCTGGCAGTGGGCCGAAATCGCGCCGGAAATTGTGCCGCAACCGGGCTTGACACACTGACACCCTTTCATTTAGCTTCAAAACAGGGCTGTCACCTTTGTTAAAGGGGGACATAGGGAGATTTCACCCGTCCATCTGGATACCGATCAAGTTTACGTGTCTGATCAAGGTCAGTAGGTTGACGGAGTACCAGGCCGCGACCCGGACGCCAGCCGCGCTCCGGCGGGCGAAGCGTGCCGCCTAGCGGCCCGGCTCCTTCATCACGGAATGTCGCGAGCCGGTCATATGGTGCAGCAGCGCCCCCGCCCCGATGGCGACAACCGACGCCGCCAGAGCCAGGGAAAAGGCCCAACTCATCCCGACCGTATCGGCCATCAGCCCACCGACTACCGGGGATATGGTGAGGCCGAGGCCGGCTCCGGTTGACATGACGCCAAAGGCCGCCCCGGCGAAATGCACCGGCACGTAGTCACCGGCGGAGGCGGCGCAGATGACATAGGCGGCCCGCAAGGTGAGCCCAATCAGCACCGACGAGACCACGAAGATCACCATCCCGGGCATGAGCCAGAACAGGGCGAAGGCTATTGCCTGGACCACGCCGACCATCAGGAAGGCGGGGCCCCGGCCCGCCCGGTCGGATACACCGCCCCACAGGGCGCCGCTGACCACGCTCAACACCCCGATCAGCACCAGGAGCCGCCCCGCAACCACCAGATCGATGCCATTCTCCGCCGACAGGTAGGCCCCAAACAGGCTGGTAAAGATGCCCAGGGACCAACCCGCGCAGAAGGCGAGGAGGGTTGCCAGCCAGACAAACGGGCTCTTGAGCGCTACGAGGGGCCAGGTCCCACCCGCTTTCCCGCCCGTGGCTGCCGCGGAAGAAGCTTCTGAAGGGTTCGGCGGCCGGTCGTGAACGAAAACCAGCGACAGGACGCCGATGGCCAGGGTCAAGCCGCCGAAGATAAACCAGGTGAGGCGCCACCCTGTATCAGGGCTCTGCTCGACCAGCCACGGGACCATCAGGCCGGTCATCACGAACCCGATGCTGGCGCCGGTCGAGGCCAACCCCGCGGCGACGCCCCGGTTCCGGCCCGAGAACCAGGGGGCGAGAAGCCCCATCATTGGGGTCAGGGAGGCGCCGCTGCCGGCGCCCATCAGGGCCGTGGCGGCCAGGGCGAGGTAGAAGTTGGGAGCGAGCCCGAGCAGAATCATGGCCAATGCCGAGACGATGGTTCCTATACCGATCATGGCCCGGATGCCGTAGCGGGGGCCCAACGTGCCCGAGGCGAACGAGGCTCCCATCTTGGCGGCGCTCACCACGGTTACCAGGAGCGTCACCTCGGTATACGACAGGCCCAGACCGTGCTCGTGGTCCCGCATCGACGGTATGGTGAGGCTGTAGCTGTGCTGGGCGAAGCTGGCGAACAGGTTGATCAGGACGGCCATGATGAGGATTACGCCGGCGTAAGTCAGCAGCCACTCCGGGGTCAGGTGAGCTAGCTTCGACTCTCTCAAAGGGCCGCGGCCTTTACGCCGGACCGTGCGCCGGACGGTCGCCGATAACCCCGGCCCCCTCCAGCTCGGCTATCTCCTCTGCACTCTTACCCAGAAAGTCTCCCAGGATGAGCCGGTTGTGTTCGCCAAGGAGCGGAGACGGCATGCGGATATCGTTGGGGATTCCGGAGAATTTCCAGGGCATGCCCGTTTGCGGGTAGGTGCCCGCCTCCGCATGCGGAACCATGGGTAAGAACTCCCGCGCTTTGTATTGGGGGTTCTGCAGAACGTCCGGAGGCGTCAGCACCGCGGCCGCCGCGATCTTCTTGCCCTGCAATTGGTGCATCAGCGCCTGGTTCTCTTGGGTGATGGTCCACTCACCGACGAGGGCCTCCAGCGCGTCCCGATGCTCCAGCCTCTGGGCCCGCGTCGCGAATCTAGGGTCTTCGGCATGCTCAGGGGCGCCCATGACATCGCACAACGCCCGCCACTCCGCATCGGACCGGACCGCGATGGTGATCCAGTTATCCTCACCCTTACAGGGGTAGCAATTATGGGGCGCCATGCCTCGGTGCAGGTTGCCGATGGGCTGAAGAGTGCGCTGGTTCATGGTGTGCTCCAGCATGAGTTCGGGCAGCATGGCAGCCACGCACTCCCGCTGCGATATGTCCACCAGCGCGCCCTGGCCCGTGCGCGACCGGTGCCAGAGGGCCGCCAGGACCGCCGAGGCCGCGAACAGGCCGGCCGTCGGGTCACCATAGTATTCCCTCAGTTCCAGGGGGACGCCATCGGTATAGCCCGTGATACTGGCGAGACCCGCCAGAGCCTCCTGGAGGGGCCCGTAGCCACGGTAGGCGGACTCGGGGCCCGTCCGGCCGAAGGCCGCCACGGAGACCATGACGATATCGGGCCGGATCTTCCTGAGGTCTTCATAGTCCAGCCCAAAGCGTTTCATCACGCCGACCGCGAAGTTTTCGATGACCACGTCGCTGATCTTCACCAGCTCCTTGAAGGCCGCAACCCCCCGGGGGTCCACCAGACTCAGCGTCATCCCGTATTTGTTACGGTTGTACTCCACGAACTCGGCCTTGCGGTCGAAGTAGCGATCGGCGGGCTCGAAACCGGGGTAGAGCCACGACCGGCGGGGTCCCACGGCCATGCGCTCCGGGTCCGGCCGCTGAATGGACTCAACCTTGATAACCTCGGCGCCCATATCACCCAACAAACGGGTGGCGTAGGGCCCGGCCCATATCTGGGTGACGTCGAGAACTCTGATGCGTTCTAATGGCAGTCGCACGGGCGGCTACGTCCCTCCGGTCACACGGTACCCACGTCTTTAAGGGCGCCCAGGTCTAATTTCGACAGGCCCAATACTCCGCACAGCACATCCTCGTTGTGCTCTCCTAGCAGGGGCGCGCGGCTCCCGTTCCCCTGATGGCTGCTCACCTTGAAGGGTAAACCGGGGAGCATCTGGCCGCCCGCCTCGGGGTGGTCCACCTCGGAATAGAACCCGCGGGCCAGGAACTGGGGTGAGTCCAGCAAGTCCTGAGCATCGCAGAGATAACCGCTCGGTATCCTATGCTCCTGGGAGAGTCGGTAGACCTCTGCCTTGGTGTGCTCCACCAGCCAGACGGTGAAATAGGCGTCCAACTCCTCGGCATTCTCGGCCCGGCCTTCCTTGGTGGTGAAACGCTCATCCCGCATCTCCGGCATGTCCACCATCTCCACGAAATCGGTCCACCAGTCACGTCCCTGGCTGGGAGAGAAGGCGACGTAGCCGTCCTGACAAAGGTAAAAGCCGGAAGGCCAGGCCCTGGTCTGCACCCCTTCCCGGGACGCTATCTCTCCGGTGTAGGCGTAGATCTTCAGAGGCCGGCCGTTGATGGCGACGAAAGATTCGGCGATCGACACGTCCACATGCTGGCCCTCTCCGGTCATGTTCCGGTAGAACAGAGCCGACATGGTGGCGACGAAGCCGTTCAGGGAGCCGTGGTACTGGGCGAAGTTGCCGCCTTTCTTCAACGGCTCCCGGCCCGGCTCGCCCGCCACGTGCATCAGGCCGCTCAGGGCGTGTAGGCCGATCTCGGTGACCTCGTAGTCCCGGTAGGGACCCAACTGGCCGAAGCTGGATATCGAGGTCATCACCAGGCTGGGATTCAGCCCCTTCAGGGTCTCATAATCGAGGCCCATTCGGCCCATGACACCGGGCTTGAAGCTTTCCGCCACCACGTCGGCCTGCCGGGCCAACTCCAGGAGCAGTTCTTTGCCCTGCTCGCTTCTCAGGTCAAGGGTGACGCTCTTCTTGCCCGTATTGAGGTACAGGAAAAGGCCGCTGCGCTCCGGGTGACTCTGGTCGCCAGGGAAAGGGCCGATACCACGGCACGGGTCACCCCGTCCTGGCGGTTCGATCTTCCAGACCTCGGCGCCCAGGTCGGCAAACAGCTTGGTGCAGTACGGGCCGGCGACGTAGTGGGTCAGGTCCAGCACCTTCAGGTCATCCAGGAGCATCAGCCACTTACTCTTTCGGCGGCTGGAACGGGTACGGTACGGGCTTACCGCCTTGCAGGGGAAGAACGATCGTGCAGGAGGACGGCACCGTCTCCACGCCGTCCTCGTCCCGGCGGAAGCCCATGTCCATCACCACGTAGCCCAAGCCATCCTTCATCTCTTTGCTCGTGACCCGGCCCCAGGCGGTGTAGGTCTTGTGCGGAAGGAGCATGGCCCGGTTCTGATGGGACAGCTTCCAAACCCAGCCGTCCACGCCCACCCATTGGCTCGCCAACCCGAAGAGATAGGAGCGGGACCAGGAACCGGAACCGATGATGTCCGGCAATCCGATTTCGGTGGCGTAGTCTTTGTCGTAGTGGTCCCGCCGCCAAATTTCAGTCGCGGCGCACCAGCGCATCATGATGGGCACACTCAGCTTCAGGGAGACGGAAGGCATCTCCGTGCCAACCTCGAGGTCTTCATATTTAACGGTCTTCTGCTCTTGCGCTACCACGGATGTCACCCCCTACTTCATTTCTCGCGCGACGCCGGTGTACCGGTCGATGCACAGGATTTCACCCTTCTGGTTGGTGAAGACCGTCTCCCGGACCGAGAGCCCCAACCGGCCGCTGCGGCCCGTCTTCTCGTAGACCTCGGTGATCTGCGTCTTGGAGGTGATGATGTCGCCTGGCTTCGCCAGTTGCAACACCTCCAGCTCGTTACCCCCGTGAAAAGTTCGCATGTTCGGGGGCCAGGGTACGGTAAGAGCGCCGCCGCCCACGCCACGGCTATCCTCGCCGTCCCAGTCGTCGGGTTCGGTGAGCATCGGGTCTTCGGTCCCGGGGGCACGACGGCGGATGTAGTGGTAGGTGAACGGGCCGGGGGCCACCACACCGCCGAACTTGGTCTTGGCGGCAAACCCTTCGTCGTGGTAGATCGGGCTCTCGTCCATCACCGCCTGGCTGAAGCGCCGTATCTCGGTCAGGGTGACCTTGTCCGTTGAGGTCGCCGGCTTCGTCCCTTTGCCGACTATCGCCCGCACCTCGTCGGTAATCAGGCTCTTCTCGTTTTCTTCCATCGTTGAACCCTCCAAACAGAATCTGTTGAAAAGCGGCAGGCAACTCTCGGTTGCCCTCGGGCCTAGTATTTCCTTTCCTTTCGATTCTCGGCGATTCATCTACCGTTCGTGGTGAGCTTGTCGAACCACCGGTCTCGCGCCCTTTGGCAGACTCAAGGTGAACGGATTTCATGACCCAAATTTTCGATATCAGGTACTAGGCCCTCGCGTACTCCGCTCCCACGGCGCCGATATCCACTCCCTGCCGGATCAGCTCCTTCTGCAGCATCGCCACGTCGAGGTTTCGGGGAGCGGCGCCGGTGATGGCGGAGAGGGCAGCCGCGGCTCCCGCCGCCTGGCCGGTGACCATGCAAGCGTACTGGCCCCGGGTCCACATATCCGCCATGTGGATCTGGGAAATGATCCGGCCCCCCACCGTCAGGCCGTCAATATTCCGGGGTACCAGGACCCCGTAGGGCACTTCGAACCAACGGAGGGGGGGTCTCCATCTCGTGGTGCTCGCTATCCTCGGGCGCTCCCTCCCTTCCGTCGGGGCTGTGCCCCTTGTAACCCTTTTTAATGTACCGGTGGATTTTCGCGATGCTGGTGGAGTAAGTCTTGCCGCTGTCCATGTCCCCATCGGTCAGGAGGTACTCCCCGCGGATGCGGCGCGTCTCCCGGACCCCCAGATTGGTGGAGGAAGAGATCACGTGGGCGTCCTGGCAGCCGGGGATGTGTTTCTTCACGAACTCGAACAGCTGCCGGTTCTGTTTCCGCGATTCGATGTCACCCCTGGTGATATCCCACATGTCGGTGCCGTCCACACCGTAGACCCGAGCCGAGTTCAGGGTGATGATGCCCCGCTTGGAGTCCACCCCCTCAAAGCGCAAGTAGAAGACCTCTTGGGGCAGTTCGCCGCTCTTCCGGCCTTCCTCCACCAAGTCAAAAAAGCCCGAAAGCCTGATGACCGTGGCGCCAGCTCCCGCCATGTGGGACGATGGGTCCTGTTGATACTGGTCCGGGCGTTCCCGGCAGTAGGCGAGGAGCTGCTCGATGTCGATCCCGGCCATGCGGAACATGGTGTTCACCGGGCGCATCTTATTGTCCTCTTCTCTTCCTTTCACCGTGGGACAACCCGCCGCGAAGGCCAGGTCGGCGTCTCCCGTGGTATCCACCACGGTTTTGGCCAGGATGGCCTGCCTTCCCGACTTGCTCTGGATGATCGCGCCCCGGACGCGGCCGTCCTCCATCAACGGTTCCGCCACCCACGTATAGAGAAGCACCCGGGTGCCGGCCGCCAAGAGCATTTCCATCTCCAGGTCCAGCAGCGCCTCGGGGTCGAAGTTCACCAGCGGGCCGGCGTAGGCATCTCCGTTCACCAGCAGCGTGTCGGTCACCTCTTTGGCGACACCGGTCATACCCTCCGCCGGGCAGTTCCAGGCATTCATCAGGACCGCGGTCGAAGCGCCGCCGAGGACCCCATTCCTTTCGATCAACAAGGTCTCAGCGCCCGTGCGCCTGGCGGCCAGCGCGGCCCCAAACCCGGCGGGGCCGCCCCCGGCGACCAACACGTCACACTCCGCCGCCACCGGTATCTCTCGCCTGGGCTCGGCCACCACTTTCATTTCTTGATGCATAAGCTTCCTCCACAACCAACCCAAAAGGTCGCGTCCGGCGAGGCCGTCCCCAGCCAATCTATTCGCCAGGCGTATGGCGCCACCCACACAGTACCTTTGTTACCGCACAAGCAATCCCCGTCGCTCGTAAAGAGCAGCCTGGCCCAAGAAATGCGAGTTCCGCGGGGGACAGGATCGAGACGGATAGGTGAGGTCTGCCCGGAGGCGGACGCGGTGGCCAGATCGCCAGCGCGACAGCTTCCCTCGGCCCGCAAGCGCCGAATCTAAAGGTACTCGCCGCCGTATTTGTTGTCAATCCTGATGCAGGACGCCTACCCCGGCCCGGTGTCACTCCTGGGCAGGAGGATACCGGCGATAAGAAGGGACCCGGCGGCCACGGCGCAGACCGCGAACCCCGGCAGGAAGCTGCCCGTAATGTCCCGCAGACCGCCCACCACAAGCGGAGCCAGGAACATGCCGAAGCCGGACGCCGTAAGATAGGAGCCCCAAACTATCGCGACCCGCTCCGGCGTCATACCAGGCATCTCCATGGGCAGCGACAGCAGGGTGGGAACGTA
>PVBE012148793.1_pt1 | contig 60955 bp, 62 predicted proteins | sample 1631181 | NCBI WGS metagenome assembly PVBE01 (sample SAMN08397723, study PRJNA350692) | Marine metagenome, whole genome shotgun sequencing project. | isolation source: water | place: Pacific Ocean | collected 2012-04
CCGTTTCCTCGTTGAAAACAATTTTGTTGTCCCGGTTTGGACCGAATCAATGCGAGAAGAAGTATTTCCTTCGTTAAGAGGCACGTTTTGTGAAGACAACCTTGGTTGGGCCGCCAGCATGTATTACGGAGAAGACGACTGGGCGTTCGGCGGAATAAAACAAGCAGGCACATGGGACACCAACCTGGAAGAAATATGGCATGTCCTTTCAATGGGCTGGTATTACACCTACCCAGAATATTTTGGAGACGAACCCGGCAGTCGACTCGCTGACGCCATGGACACTGCACGCGGTGGACAATTCCAAACCGTTCCTAACAGCTATCCGGAAGGCGCTTGGTACAGCTACGACGACTACACGTGTGACTATTACTGTCAAATGCACGAATACTTTTATTGGATTCTCATGGCCAACATCGACGCTCTTGATCCGGCATATACCGACAAATGCGCCGACAGCGAACACGAATGGTATATCTGCACTAAAGAAGAGTTACAACAAGTAGATCCGAAGGCATACGATTTGCTTAATAATCAAGGATTTAGACTTCCAACCAATATTCCTGTAGGGAACTATCAACTCGCCGGAGAATAAAACTAGTTAGTTACTCGGAGTGGCTTGTGAATTCCAGTCCTTTGAATTCACCCGAGTTTCGCCACTGGTCAATATATTTAAAGTACGCAACGGAACCTTCCGGATAACCACCGGCGTTCAACGTTTCACGTCGTCCGCTGGGTTGCCCTTCATTGTTGTAATACCCGGGTGTGCAGTCCGGGTTCCCAAAGAAAGATCGTGGGTTTCCTTGAATCATTTCAATCCATTCACGTTCAGCTTCTTCAGTCACTTCAACTTCGTCAGCATCAATTTCTAACGCATGGGAGATAATTGAAGCGATCGTTGTTCCTGCTTCAACCAAATTATGAGTCACATTAGAAAGAAGGTTCCCTCCTTGAGCGAGACTAGAAATGAAAAGATTCGGGAAGTCATGCATATGTATTCCATGCAAACTCCGCATCCCATCTTCCCAATGTTCCGTTAACGTCACTCCGTCTCTTCCAAAGGTTTCAAACCCGGATCTTCTCGATTGGGCTGTTCCCACTTCAAAACCTGAAGCAAAAATAAGGCAATCAAGTTCGTAGTGAGTTCCATTCACCCAAACACCCGTCTCATCTATTCGTTCAACACCCTTACCGTCAGTATCTATGAGATGAGTGCCAGGTTCGTTATAGGCCTGTAAATACTCGTCATGAAAACATGGACGTTTACAGAGTTGCCGATACCACGGCTTCAACGCTTCAGCGGCTTCTGGATTTTCAACAACAGAATCAACACGAGCCCGAATTTCTGTCATCTTTTCGTCGTCGCTTAGTTCAAAAGCCCGAGCAAACAATTCTGGGCCGGCTTCTGTTCCCGGTTCTTCTAGTTCTTTAGCTATTCTGTCGACAATTCGGCGAGTGATGTCAGTCCAACCATCTTTGACTAGGTCTTCCTCAGCGAAACCACCGGTTTGTAGTGTCGCAAAATTCTCTAACCATTTTTTCTGCCAACCCGACCCAAGGGTTTCAAACCATTCCGGATCAATCGAATGGTTGTTACGGACATCTATAGAAGAAGGTGTACGTTGAAAAACATACAGTTCAGCTGCATCGCGAGCTAGATGGGGGATGCACTGAATAGCGGTAGCGCCAGTGCCGATAATACCGACACGTTTGTCCGCTAAGTTCACCATAGGTTTACCCGTTGGGTCACCACCCGTGTAGGTGTAGTCCCAGCGACTGGTATGAAAACTTTCTCTTTCAAAAGTTTGAATGCCGGGAATGCCAGGAAGTTTCGGCCGCTGCAATGGCCCGGTACCCATGGCAACAAATTTTGCTCGTATAACATCGCCACGATCAGTATGAATGATCCATCTTGTTTGCGTGTTATCCCATTCAAGTTTGGAAACAGAAGTAGAAAACAAAGCATTTTCATAGAGTTCAAACTGGGTACCGATACGCTGCGCATGAGCAAAAATCTCATCAGCGAACACATACTTTTTCGTCGGCATATGACCCGTTTCTTCCAGCAAAGGTAGATAAACCATCGCTGCGGTATCACACATCGCTCCGGGGTAACGGTTCCAATACCAAGCACCTCCGAAATCTCCTCCACCTTCAATAATGCGAACGTCTTCAACTCCAGCTTCTTTCAGACGAGCTCCAGCACACAACCCAGCAAAACCACCCCCAATAAAGGCAACAGTCACTTCATCAAAAAGAGGCTCACGCTCTACTTTTTTAACATAAGGATCTTCAAGCAGGTAAGCGAAACGACCAGTGGGTTCTAAATACTGGTCATTCCCGTCAGGGCGTAACCGCTTGTCACGTTCCTCACGGTATTTCACCCTCAAGGCATCTTCATCAAAAGTTTCAGTAACTGTCATTTTGCACCTGCACGTGTTCCTTAATCGAAATCAGAAATATAGGTTAGTTTAACGATTCAACTTTCTACATGTTAAGGACTAAGTACCTACAATGTTGAACCACCAGCAGGAAAAGAAACCGGTTGGGTTCCCGTAGCTACTCAAGTAGAACAACCGGATGGAATTTGGCAATTAGAAATAGACACGAGAGAAACCCCAATAGGAAGCTTGCTTCGGTAAATCGATTCTTGTTAAAAGTTGAGTAGTGACAAGAAGTTCCCGCCTATTGTGGCTATTCTTGAGGCGTCACCAACGAGTTCCCCAAATTTATGTCTCTCTCTACTTCCTTCCGTCTAGTTTTTGTTGCTGTAGTTTTGGCGTCAAGTTGTTCCACTACGCTGAGAACTCACGCCGTCTCCGGTTCACTTGACGCGCTCTATCCAACAACAACAACAACAACAACAACAACCACAACCACAATTCTAGAAGAGGTAGTAATTGAGGTTGAACCTCCACCTGTCACTCTTGAAACTTTAGTTGATGTCTATTTTGAGCCTGAAGATAAAGAATGGGCGTTACGCGTGGCTAATTGTGAGTCATTAGGGCAACCTGGCGACACGACAAGCGATGCATATAATCAAGAAAGTGGTGCATCTGGGTGGTTCCAACATCTTCCAAAATTTTGGGAAGAACGAACAGAAGCAGCAGGGATACTCGGGGCCGATATCTTTGATCCAGTAGCGCAAGTGTTAATCGCAGCCTATTTGTTGTATGAAACTCCCTCGGGAGATGGTCATTGGTATCCATCAGAGCATTGTTGGAGTAGAGGTTAGAATCTTCTTATGTCGATTCTAAAAATTTCTCAACTGAGTAAGAGATATCGACGGTTCCGTCATAGCCCCACAGTTGCTGTAGACACGTTAGATCTCAACATTGAAGAACCAGGTCAAGTCATAGGTTTTCTTGGACCGAATGGATCAGGGAAAACCACCACAATACGATGCATGCTTGGCTTAATAAAACCTAGTTCAGGTTCCGTTACTCTCCTTGGGTCTGAAATGCCTCAAGGGGCGGCAAAAGCATTAGAAAAAGTTGGCGCGCTTGTTGAGAATCCAAAGTTCTTTGAAGAATTTACTGGACGGAGAAACCTGAGACTCCTTGGACGCATTCAGGGCATACGACGAAAAGAAATCGATCAAATTCTTGACCAAGTCGGACTATCTGACGCCGCCGATATAAAAGTAAAAAAATACAGTCTCGGAATGAAACAAAGATTAGGGGTAGCAGCAACTCTTCTCAAAAATCCTGAGCTATTAGTTTTAGATGAACCAGCAAATGGTTTAGACCCTGCAGGAATTGTTGAAATGCGTCGGCTGTTACGCGATTTAGGAGACTCCGGAAAAACAGTATTCGTATCAAGCCATCAATTAGGAGAAATAGAACAAGTTTGCGATGAAGTTGTCATTATCGATCACGGGAAAGTAGTTACTTCTGGCCCAGTCGACACAATTGTCAGTTCGTCAAGCAGTACTGCTCTGATCGTCACAATTGAAAATGTTGACGAAACCCGCAAAGTTTTAGAAGAAAACGGTTTTGTTGTTTCCTCCCGAACTAACAACCAAATAGAAATCAAACCTGCTCCAGAAAACCCTGCGGTCATTACTCAAATTCTGGCTGATGCCAGTATTTATCTCACTGGATTACGAAGCGAAGAAGGAAACCTCGAAGAAGTATTCCTAGGTCTCACTAAGGGTAGATCCGGAGACAAATTATGAAGACCTTCCTGAGGCTTCTTGGATCAGAACTAGAGCGGTTCTTGGCTCGCCGCATGGCTCGAGTACTTCTAGTCATAGCAGTCGGTATAGGACTCTTAGTCGGAACAATCACTTACCTAGTTACCGATGAACATTCCGCACCAGATAGCAAAGCCGTTCAAGAATGCTACGAAGACTTAGAACAATGGGGATTAGAAGAATGGGAAAAAGAAGAAGCTTGTTCTGATTGGGGAGATGACAGGTTCCACATCACCTGGCTTTTAGGAGACAGCACTGAGGATTGGTCCTCAACACGACCAACCCCTGAACCAAATCGAACCGAACCATTTGGTGGCCTAAATGGCATCTTGCCGGCAATAGGAGGAATTCTTTCCATCCTGACCGGAGGCCTCGTCGGTGCATCATTTTTTGGTGCGGAATACAGATTTGGCACCATTGAACAAGTTCTTTTATGGGAACCACGACGAAATCGAGTACTTCTCGCAAAATACCTCACAACATTCATAGGATCCGCTTTAGTAGCAACAATAGGAAGCCTCGCAATATCTTTCTCCCTTTGGCCAACAGCTGTGGCAAAAGGGACCACACAAGGTGCCGATGTCAGGTTCTGGATAGACCTGTTTTCAACGGCAGGAAGAATCGGTATCGCAGCGGGTTTGTTAGGCGTTATTTCTGGAACTGTTGCGATACTCACACGCCATACCGCTGGAGCGGTCATGTCTCTTCTCGGCTATCAAATCATCGGCGGAATCATCATCAATATTTGGATCAAATGGTTAGCGCCTTGGGACCCTCTATATAACGCTGGAGCGTTCCTTAGTGAAGCCGATACAACAAAATGGGTGAAACAAAGTAATTTTGGGCAAACCTACTGGACTGAAGTATCAGCCAACTCGTATCTCACGGCCGGCTTTATAACTTTCGCTATAGCAACTGTTTTTGCATTAGTTGGATTTATTGTTTTCAATCGTCGTGACGTCTCTTGAGGTAAAAATGGTTAACGAATCAAGTGTTTTGTTTCTATGTGTACATAATGCTGGAAGATCACAAATTGGAGCCGGATGGATGCGTCACTTAGGGGGAGAAACAATTCAGGCTTATTCCGCAGGCTCAACACCCGCAGAGCAAGTCAACCCTATGGTAGTCAAAGCAATGGCTGAAGTTGGGATAGATCTCACAAATCAAAAACCTACAAAATGGACTGACGACATGATTAAAGAAGTAGATGTGGTTATTTCAATGGGATGTGGAGATACCTGTCCGGTATACCCAAACAAAAGTTATATCAACTGGGAAATCGATGATCCATCTGGACAAGAAATTGAGACAGTTCGCACCGTTCGAGATCAAATTGAGAAACTTGTTCGAGAGTTACTGGTCAAACTTTTAGGTAAAGAGTAGGCATGACTAAATACGAAACAGAGATGCTTTTTATCGACTCAGAATCGCAGCAAGATTTAGAATCTGCAATTCAAAGAATTGTTGGATTAGGAGACGGGTGGATCAACGTAGAACCCATAGTTGAAGAAGACCATCAAAACGAAGTTCCAGGTTTCTTCGCATGGTTCTCTGCTCGAGGGCCGAAAGTTCCAGTTGGCACATTTGTGCCAGGAAATAATCAAAGTTCAGCTTCAGTGGGTGTTGCTCATGGATCAGGACGAGGAGCTTCTGATCAACTTAAAGAATTCGGGATCAAACCTCCGGGGGGATGGGTTTCGCGTCAAGACCACGCCAAACATGGATTGGTTTGGGAGATGAATCCACATCAAATCGTTGCCTCAGAGGTTGCTTCACTTCTTCTTCAAAGCACAGTAGGGCTTTCAACTGTTCCAACCACGGGAGGATGGGTAGTTACTGTTCATCACCCAGTTGATTAAAAATCAAACTTCAGCGACTGCTTGCATAATCAGAGCAACAGCCTCCTGAGCATTGACGTTGTAGGCGACCCGACAATTAGGTTCAAACTCTGATCCAACGCCTCGTTCATCTACGAGAGTCATCCCTCGTGTGTGCTGTCCGTTGACTTCAACTGCCACGTACTTTTCTTCGAAAGCGAAGAGTTCCGGATGAGTAATAGCTAGCACCGCACACGGGTCGTGCATAGAACCAGTGTCAGTGCCGAGATGAGACCTATAAAAATCAGCATAGAAGTCAAGAAGATAAGCCATGGCAGAACCTACTGGAGTGTCAATTGAATGACAGATCTCTGTTTCTTTGGTACCAACTTGAACTTGATGCGTCAAATTTAAACCAACCATAGAGACCGGACTTCCGCTCTGGAGCACAACTTGAGCAGCCTCCGGATCTGCATAAATATTGAATTCAGCAGCCGCAGTAACATTTCCAAGCCCTCCAGCGCTACCACCCATGAAAGTGATCGAAGACACTCTTTTAGCCATGTCAGGATCTGCTTGAAGAGCGAGAGCAATATTTGTTAGAGGGCCAATGGGTACAAGATGCAGTCCTTCTTCTTTTCTCGTTTCCTCAACAAGGAATTCAATAGCGTTATTTGAGTCAGGGCTTTCTGAGGAATAGGGGAGATCTATACCACCGAGACCGCAGTCTCCGTGCACATGTCCAGCTGAAAGAGGAGCAACTTCAAGGGGCTTATGAGCGCCAGCATGAACTGGAAAATCTGAACCAATTAAAGATCTGAGACGTAAAGCATTCGCAGTGGTTTTATCTAAGGAGACGTTTCCGGAAACTGTAGTTACGGCAATGATCTCTGCCCATCGTGAAGCGGTAACGATAGCGAAAGCATCGTCAATGCCTGGATCACAATCAAGGATGATGCGTGGCTTGTCAGTCATAGTGAAAACTTATCTCTAGTTTTCTAAAATAAGGAGGGAGACAGGTTTTTAGCTTAGGAGTTTCCCGTTTGATGCATTCGTTGGACAGTGCACGTCAGTACCTTGCGCGCCAATTGTGGCACTTTGTCAAGGAGAATAGAGAATTCTTGACGATTCATAGTGTCAATAATCATGTCTGTATCAGCGACAACGGTAGCGGTGCGAGGGGTGCCGGCAATTACGCTGGTTTCTCCTATGAAGTCACCCTTTTTTAACTGGGTTAGTTTTTCTCCGTCACGGTTAACGGTCGCTTCACCTTTTCTGATGATCATGAATTCTCGCCCGTGTTCGCCTTCACGAGCAAGATGATGACCGGCTTTAACATTGACTGTGGTCGTTAGACGATCAACTGACCTTAACTCTTGTTTAGAGAGGTTAGAGAGTATTTTCACTTCGTTTAAAGCGACGGGTTTATCTTTACAAATCATTAAAACTCCTGAAAGTAACACTTACATTCTGGCATAGAAAAAGGAAAATGATTGGGTATGGTGACCGACAACACATGTGTCGTTTGGCTCACCGATTTTAGAAATATTTTTCTAGTTGGTGAGAACGTCTAAGACGGACTTCCAGCCCTTGTCTTTACCGAAGTCACGGTAGAAATCCGTGTACCCACACTTTTTGCATGCGACGTAACCGAATTTGTGATTTTGCAGATTCATATACCGAGAAAAACCAGCACCGGTAGTTCTTATTTCGCCAGTTTCGTGATCAGTTCCGTTGCATTTAACACAAGAAAAGGTCTGTTCTCCTGTTGGATCATCCATTGTTGCTCCTAAGTAGGTATTAATAAGAGAGTACTGCATTTATTATCACATTTGTTATCAAAGGTGAAGTATTGAGTGTTAGTTATTGATTTAGATGCAGGTGTAGTGGTTAAGAGAAGATTGAACCTTGTCCGTCATCAGATCCGAAAAAATCATCCTCTGAGTCATCAAAAAGTCCCTCTCTGGATTTTTTCTTTCTTTGAGATTTTTTCGCCAAAACTGGTTCCTGTTCTCTAGGTGGTGTTTTCGTGAGAGATTGATTCATTTTTTTTCTTCTTCGACGGAAAATCCCAAGCCATATGATTGCTAAGAAGCCGCACCACACAGCTCCGGTTGCGATGTTGGTTGAGTGCGTGGCGCAGTCAGTAATGCACCGGGGGTCTACAGGGGTGTCAAACCCTTTATCAACGGCTTCCGTAAATTCGTCAAATATTCCGATAATTGCTGTGGAAGTCACTATTGCAAGAAGAATTAATGAGACTCGTTTAAAAAACATGACTTAGTTACCCCCTGACACCAGTGTCTATCGTTACACACATTTCAAAAAAAGTGCTTTAGCCTTCTATCTTGTTCGTTGTCGGAAGAGTCCTTCTTGCACCACAGTGGCTACATGAAGTCCGTCAGGGGTAAAGATTTCACCGGTGGAAAGACCCCGGCCGCCAGTCAAACCATGTGAACGAAAGTCGTAAAGTAACCAGTCGTCAGCTGGGGCTTGCCGATGAAACCAGATGGCATGGTCAAGGCTGGCTCCAATAAACATCTCGTAGTAAGCGGGATCTCCTCGCTCAACACCTTCTAGCACTGGATGAGATCGCCTGATAGTACTCATGGGCATTTCATCAGAAGCGAACGCTAAGCCACAGGCTTGAAGAATTCGGTCATTTCCTATCGTGTCGGCGACTTTCATCCAAGTAGCAGTACGCCCTTTTTCTTGTATGGCGATGCGTTGATTCATGAATCCCCAATCATCTGAATCTCCGCTTCCAGGTTCACCAACGTCATTTAAAAGTTGTGACTCCTGTACATCAACTTGCTCTTCATCTATTTGAAAAGAACAAGAAAGATTCAAGATCGCGCCATCAGATTGTCGAGCTACCACTCGTCGGGTGACAAAGGATCGCCCATTTCTAATCCGATCAACTTCATAACGAATCGGTTCATCACTCGTCCCGCCTCGTATGAAATAAGAATGCAAAGAGTGCGCATGGTATCCCTCGTCAACTGTTGAAGCCGCGGCACGAAGAGCTTGCGCCACTACTTGACCCCCATAGACACGACCCCACGGATAATGAGGGCTTGTCCCCACATACACGTCAGGCCCATGAGGCTCTAAAGACATCAACTCATTAAATGGAGGAACTGTAAAGTTTTCAAAAGGATTATCTTCAGCCATTTAGAACCATCCCTACATGTAAAGCAACTCCGTTAACCATGGCGTCTTCGTTTAGACGCATACGGTTTGAGTGACATGGTGCAGCCTGAAGACTGTCCTGTACATCTTCTGGGCAAACACCGAGGAAAGCCATCACCCCAGGAACTTGTTGAAGAACATAAGAGAAGTCTTCTCCGCCCATAACCGGAGAGGGCATAGTCAAAAATTTTCCTTCTCCAAGAGTCTGTTCACACACTTTTCCAAAAAAATCTGATTGACCTGAATGATTAACGGTCACCGGGTATCCCTCTTCAAGAACCACAGAAGCTTCACATTCATGCGCTAAAGCTATCTGTGTACATACACGTCGAATGGAGTCACGTATCTTGTCTCTTGTTCTTTCAGATACACACCGAATAGTTCCTTCGAAAAAGACGGTTTCCGGTATGACGTTTGTTGTTGTGCCACCTTTTACGTGAGTGACGCTTATCAAGGCCGGATCAAAAGCATTTATTTCTCGAGTTACTGCGGTTTGAAGAGCGGTAATCATCGCCGCCATTGCCGGTATCGGGTCCGTACACAGATAAGGGGTTGAAGCATGCCCTCCTTTTCCGGTAACGGTTACTCGTAACGTGTCCGTAGATGCCATAAAAGGGCCAGGGCGACAAGCTGCATAACCATGAGGAATATTTGGAGTTATATGAATAGCGAAAGCTCGATCCACGTCTTCAAGCACACCCTCTTTGATCATTATTGGAGCTCCGCCGGCTCCCTCTTCACCAGGTTGGAACATGAAACGTACCCGTCCGGAGAGATCCTCGCGCCGTTCCGAAAGCAAACGTGCTGCACCAATAAGCATTGCCGTGTGAGCATCATGGCCACAGGCATGAGCTTTACCTGAATCTAAAGAACAAAAAGGTTCATCTGAATCTTCCGTCATCGGAAGAGCATCCGTATCGGCCCGTAGCAGCACAGTCGGTCCGTCATGAGCACCATCTAAATCTGCGACTACTGAAGTTAGCCCTTCCCCTGTGCGGGTCTCCACTGGTAAATCTTTTAATGCATCAAGAATTTTTTCTTGAGTACGAGGATTATCTAACCCCAACTCTGGGTGTTGATGAAGGTCTCGACGAAACGCTACTACATCATCAAATACGGAATTAGCGGCATCCAACAGTTCATTCATATAGTCCATCATGCATTATTCGGTGAAAAACTCCTCAAGTTGAACTCAATTAGTTAGTGTTACCGGTTCGGAAGATCTCGTTCTGATGGTCCGGTGTATATCTGACGGGGTCGAGCAATACGAGAGTCTTGCTGCAGCATCTCATCCCAGTGGGCTAACCAGCCAGGAGTGCGACCTATAGCAAAAAGAACAGTGAACATCTCAACAGGGAACCCCATTGATTGATAAATAAGCCCTGAATAAAAATCAACATTCGGATAAAGGCTACGGTCAATGAAGTAAGGATCGTCTAGTGCTACTTCCTCAAGCTTTAAAGCAATATCAAGTAGAGGATTCTTTCCAGTCACCTCAAACACTCGATGGGCTGTTTCCTTTACGATTACTGCCCGAGGGTCATAGTTTTTATATACCCGATGACCAAATCCCATCAGTCTTTCTTCACCAGATTTAACTGAAGCTATGAAATCATCTACTTGATCATATGAACCGATTTCTTCAAGCATTCTTAGGACAGCCTCATTTGCTCCACCGTGTCGAGGCCCATAGAGCGCTGAAGCAGCAGAAGCGATGGTGACGTAAGGGTCAGCATGAGCGCTACCAACAGCTCTTGCAGTAGTGGTAGAACAATTTTGTTCATGGTCGGCATGGAGTACGAACAAAAGATCAAGAGCATTTCGTAGAACCGGATCAATGTCATAACTTCCATCCGGATGACAGAACATCATGGTGAGAAAATTGCTGGTGTAGTCAAGCTCCGGATCAGGCTGAACATAGGGTGCTCCTACATTTTTCCTGTAGGCACTTGCAGCCAAAGTGGGCATCTTTGCGATAAGTCGAATCATTTGAGCTCGTCTAATTTCAGGATCATCAATATCTTTACTTTCAGGAAAGAAAGTTGACAGAGCTGCAATGCTTGAAACGAGAACACCCATCGCATGGGCGTCATCACGAAAGCCTTCAAGGATGCGCTTGTGGAAGTTTTCATGGATTGGTGCATGTTCAGCTATTTCAGCGGCAAAGGATTGAACTTCTTCTTCGGTGGGTAACTGGTTGAAAAGTAAAAGGTGCGTCACTTCAAGAAAACTGAGAGAAACAGCTACTTGTTCTATTGGGTAACCGCGGTAACGGAGGATTCCAGCTCCTCCATCTAGCTCAGTAATACTGCTTTCCGCTCCAGCTGTAGCCCCAAAGGACGGGTCGTTGAACCAGATACCAGGAAGCAAACTACTCCAAGCTTTGGCATCAATTCCTTTATTGTCAATAGGGATTTCAACCGATTCGCCAGTGCGATTATCAGTAATTGTGATGGATTCTGGCACTAGCACCCTTTCTTAAATAAAAATAACTATTGCTGTATAGTCATTTAACCGACGAATACTGCTTTTCTTACTGTACGGCAGTGCAAATAGTAATGAGAAGCCAAAAAAAGAGAAAAATACTGTTTTTTATTTTTCGCTCTTGAGAAAACAGAAAATTCTTTGAATTTAAAGGGAAAATTCTAAAGCGGAGTGTTGTCGTGTCTTCGTCGAGGAAGTTTCTCTCGTTTCCCAGCCAGCATGTCAAGGGCTCTAATGAGCTCTATTCGAGTATGAGCTGGGTCAATTACTCGATCTACGGTTCCGCGCTCTGCTGCAATGTAAGGGTTTAGTAAGCGGTCTTCATAACTATCAATCAACTCTTCTCGTTCTTTCTCACTTGCTTCGCGGTGAAGAATCTCCACTGCACCTTTAGCACCCATTACCGCTATTTCGGCTGTTGGCCAGGCAAGCATAATATCGTTTCCCATATAACGAGAATCCATGACTATGTAGGCTCCTCCGTAAGATTTTCGAAGTGTTACGCACACACGCGGCGTTGTAGCTCTTGCATAGGCAAAAGCCATTTGAGCCCCGTAACGAATCATCCCTTTCCACTCCAGATCTTTTCCAGGGTAGAAACCTGATGTATCAACCAAGGTGATGATTGGGAGGTTGAACGCATCACAAAAGGAAACAAATCTCCCTCCTTTTTGTGAAGCGGGAATATCTAGCGTTCCAGCAATGGATTGAGGTTGATTGGCGACTAGACCTACAGGCTTTCCGTTTAGATGACCGAAACCAGTCACTAAATTTGGAGCAAAGTCAGTTCGAAGTTCAAGAAAATATTCGTGATCAATGAAACTTTCAATGACTTCGCGCACATCGTAACTTCCCGTTGGAGATTCAGGAATGATTGAACCGATATCTGGGAGTTCTCTAGCAGGGGAGTCATCACAAGGAACCGGAAGAGGTAATTCGTCGTTACTGTTAGGCAAGTAAGTCAGGATTTCAACGATGAGATTATTCGCAGATTCAAGATCTGAGACGACGAAATGAGCAACTCCTGAAGTATTAGCATGCATGGCTGCTCCACCGAGTCCTTCAGCGGACAGGTTTTCCCCCGTGTATTGTTGAACCATATTTGGGCCACTTACAAAGGCATAGGACTCATCTACCATTATCACCAGATCAGCAAGACCTAAGAGTAAAGCTGGGCCGGAAACAGCAGGTCCCGTTACACAGAAAATTAACGGAACGACACCAGAGCAGTTTACGAACTCTCTTGCAGCAGTACCCCAACTATGGATAGCGCTGACACCCTCAGAAATATCGGCACCACTGGAACTTATGTGACAAATAAGTGGCAAACGCTGCCGGTGTGCAGTTCGTGCCGCTTCTGCCAAGTTCTCTCCATCAATCGGTAAGAGTGCACCGAGTTTCTCTCCTCCGGTCTGGATTTCAATGACTTTACGACCCCCGATAGTTGAGAGTCCAAAAGATACATTGCCAGTTGTTCCGGCTCTTAGTGCCACAGGTGGTGATGAATAATCGGATTCCATTAGTTAAGAGTTACATGAATGCCGGGCTGATTGGGGGCATTTTCTAAAACTATTTGGGTTAGTACTTCAATTGTTGAACGCACAGGTGTCGACGGTGTGATGCGTTGGTTGAACGCCAGGTCAACTTTTCGTTTAGATAAGCCTTCAACAGGCACAATGACCCAGTTTCCTTTTGGGTGCCCGGAAGCAGCACTAGCAGGCAGAAGAGCAGGCGTTTGACCTTCTATGGCCAATGAGGCTAAAAGTCTTAACCCTGTGATTTCTGCGACAGGCAGCAAGGAAATACCTGCCGTTGCAGATTCTTGATCAATACTGTCTCGAATTGTGGTTCCAGGAGGAGTGAGCATAATTTCTACATCTGATAGATCTTTAAGAGTTATTGATTTCTTTTCAGACAAAGGGTGCTCCTTAGAAGCAATAACAACGTATTCTTCTTCGAAAAGAGACATCGTGTCGATGCCGGATGTTGTAATAGGGGAGTTTATTATTGCTATGTCAAGTTCTCCTGTGATTAATTTAGGAGTGAGTGAAGCCGTGACGTCATCAGTGATGATCGGTCGAAGACTTGGGTAGTCGTGATTGAGTTGATTTAGCAATGGATTGGCTATCCATCTAGCTACAGTTCCGATGCATCCAATATTCACCGAACCAGCAACTTCACTTTTCATAGAGGAGATATCGTCAGTTATTGCGCGTAATTCGCTCCGAATACGTTGAGCACGTTCTATAACTGCTTCACCTTCAACTGTTGGAGCCATAGTTCTGCGATCAATCAAGACAGTTTTTAGTTCATTCTCAAGTCGTGCGACATGTGTAGAGACATTTGATTGCACGGTATGTAAAGCACGCGCAGCACCAGAGAAGCTGTGGTGTTCTGCCACGGCTAATAAAAGATTCAGTTGACGAAGATCCATCACTATGAATGATGCCAGATAAGAACCCATATTTCCTACTGATAGACAAAAAGACGGTATCTTTAGTGAGTATTCAATTTACTGAGAAACCTCTAAGGTCTAACAACAAAGAATTTCAGAAGGCTTTCAAACTATATGACCACTACTCTCGCAATCCACTTTGACCCCACTGCCATTCATGCAGCAGTGGATAGCGATGGCCGCCTTGATTTGATCGCTCTAGGTGGTAATAAGGCCGGAATGCCAATGGCAATACACCTTGGTTTAGGCGATTCAGTATTTATTGGTGATGAAGCAGAAAAGCAGATGCAACTTGATCCAGCTGGTGTGGTTGATGACCCAATAGGAAGCCTCATTGAACAAGAAGTTACTTCACAAGGGGGACGGGCCTCTACATCAGAAGTTCTCTTGGCTCGACTCCTAACCGAGGTATATGCAAAAGGTGTCCAGATACTTGATAAAACACCGGATCACGTTTTAGTGGTCTTAACTGCGGGTGGGCCCAAAGAAGAAATCTATGTCGCTGCTGCTTCGCGAGCACTCATAGGGCAAGTGGAATTTGTTAGTGAAACAAAAGCTTGGTCAGCAATGGCCACACATGGACCTCAAGAAGTAGACCCTGATCTTTCCGGCGTCATAGGTGGGCTGCTTTGGAGACGACATGGAGATACTCCGTCTGGTCCAATACCACGAGTGACCCGTGAAGACTTGGGACAAACAGAAACCGTGGTTTCTTCAACTTTGCAACCTGCACCAAGCGTTATCGCTGATGGAACACGATCAGTATTTGAAGCAGATAAACCAGTAGAGATCAACAAACGACGAAAAGTTCCTCGAATACTAATTGTTCTCTTTCTTTTCATAGGGGTTGCTGCCGCTATTGGATATGTGGTGTTGAACCAACTGCAAAAAGATGAAGACACTCCTCTTGTCGAAACCCCACTAGTGACAACCACTTCAACCACCTCAACGGCTCCTCCGACCACTACTGAATTGATTGAAGAAACATCAACTACGTCAACAACTACGTCAACTACTACGTCAACAACATCAACCACCACTACTACGACAACCACAACAATTCCACCACTAGGCATGGTGACAGTATCTTCTGTCGGGGTTTTGTTGGATGCGATGGGGGTACCCACCTTGCTTTCATTTGCTGACCCCGCAGACGAAGTCTTACTTGAACTAGAGACAAAGATTGGGTCCCCAGATTCTGATACTGGGTGGAGCGAAGATCCTCAATGCGATGTTCCTAATGTAAGAAGAGTCACCTACGGCGATTTAGAAGTTGTGATGGTTGATGAAGATATTGAGGATGGAACACCCGGAGTTGACGCAGTTTTTGGTCAATGGTTTGTTGCTGGTGCATGGGCAACCGATTCATCAATTTGGACTATTGAACGTATTGGAATTGGATCAACTGTTGCTGAATTGCGAGAAGTTTCCACCGCATTTGCGATAGAGACAGCAATAGACGGTGACTTAACAGGATATTTCAACTTCAATTTTATCAACATTTTACAAGATGATGGAATAAACGGATTAACGAACGCTACTTCTGACATAGGCGTTGTTCTTTCAATGTGGTCAGGCAATACGTGTGACCGGCGTAGTTAAATTATTTATTCTTCACTTAATCCGGATATAGACGGACTCTCTTCAAAATCTTTTGTCGAACTCCCCACGGAAAGAAATAGTGCAGTGGCGATAAGGATGCCTCCAACGAGTACGAGTATTTTCCACCAAAGTGGTTTAAATTTCATAAAAGTAATGAAGCAACATATGTTTAGTTCTCAATGCTTACTATCTCAACTTTGAGAATCCCGTGAGGGGCTTCGAAAGAGACAACGTCACCGGCTTTCCCCCCAAGAAGAGCTTCTCCTAATGGTGACCCAGGAGAAACAACGTCTATGTCATCTCGTTTTTCTTCAATAGAACCAACAAGTAACAATTCAGGAGTTTCATCACCTTCGTAAAGTATGGAAACAATGACCCCGGGGGAGACTGTGTCAGTTTGGCCCATGGTTTCTTCAATTATTTCGCAATTCTCTAGAACGCTCTCAATATGCATGATGCGTCCCTCCATTTTGCCTTTTTCCTCTTTCGCTGCGTGGTAGTCGCCGTTTTCTGAGAGATCACCTAATTCACGTGCAGCTTCAATCTTTCTCGCGATATCAATTCTTCCGCGAGTCGTTAGATCAGTTAACTCTGCGACGAGACGATCATGGGCATTCTGTGAAAGTTGTTGCATCTTCGACATGAGGCGAGATCGTATCTGAAAGAATCGGTACCGCCACCTATAAGACCTCAAATTAACTTATTTGACCAGTGCTATTAGCAGTTTGCTAGACTTAAAGGGATGGACAGATTACTTTCGGTGATCAGAATTGTTTAACGTACGTCTTGTAACGTGCGCTTTAACCGTCCACTTAATGTGGACGGTTTTTTATTTAAATCAAGATATTTCTACAAATTGAAAGGTAAGGAGCGGTTACGTGACACATCGTATTGGCATCATTGGTGGTGACGGTATCGGCCCAGAAGTCATCGCTGAAGGCTTGAAAGTGATTGGCGCGGCTGGTGTCAGTTTAGAAACAGTTGATTATGACCTTGGTGGCGCCCGATACGGTCGCGATCAAACAGTTTTACCTAATGAAATAATTGATGAATGGCGTGACCTAGATGCTTTATATCTCGGTGCTGTAGGAACCCCTGAAGTCCCACCTGGGCTAATAGAGAGGGGACTCTTACTTAAGATGCGATTCGCTCTTGACTTATACGTGAATTTGCGTCCTTTCACATACGCAGAAAATAATATTGATTTCTGCGTAGTAAGAGAAAATACGGAAGGATCTTATGCGGGAGAAGGCGGTGTTTTGCGGCAAGGAACCAAAAACGAAATAGCTACACAAGGATCTGTAAATACCCGCATGGGAGTGGAACGTTGTATCAGATTTGCTTTTGATCTTGCAGCTAGTCGACGCGGCCACTTAACCCTGGTACATAAAACCAATGTCTTGACATTTGCCGGAGATCTTTGGGAACGGACGTTCAATGAAGTTGCAGAGGAATACCCACAAGTAGAAACTGCCTACAACCATGTAGACGCAGCATGCATCTACTTCGTTCAAACACCTAACCAATATGACGTCATCGTCACCGATAATTTATTTGGAGACATATTGACAGATCTTGGCGGAGCCATATCTGGAGGTATAGGTATGGCTGCATCAGCGAACCTAAACCCATCTCGAACCGGACCATCAATGTTTGAACCAGTACACGGCTCAGCTCCCGATATTGCCGGTCAAGGCATAGCCAACCCAACGGCCGCTATCCTTTCAGGAGCGATGATGCTTGACTTTTTAGGTGAAAATGATGCAGCGAATCGTATAAAAGAGGTTTGTGCTGATCCAAAGGTTCAGGTTCAAGGAACCGAAGCTATTGGAGATGCAATAGCGGAACGGGTTAGTTGAACTGTAATAGTCAAATTAAAAAATAAGGAAATAGAAATGGCGTTTGAGAAAGCAGAAAAAATTTGGATGAATGGGGATCTCGTCGACTGGGACGACGCAACTGTTCACGTTTTAACACATACTCTGCATTACGGAAATGGTGTATTTGAAGGAATTCGAGCCTATGAAACAGACAAAGGCCCAGCCGTTTTTCAGTTGCGTCCTCATATAGAACGACTTTTCCAGTCTGCAAAAATTCTTTTCATAGACATTCCTTGGACCATAGATCAACTTGTAGAAGGAGTTCTAGACACAGTAAGAGTTAATGGTTTTTCATCTTGTTATATACGGCCACTGGTTTACCTCGGTTATGGAGAGATGGGACTCAACCCACTTGACTGCAAGGTTGACGTATCAATCTCTTGTTGGCCATGGGGTGCGTACCTCGGAGATGAAGGGATCGAAAATGGAGTCCGAGTCATGGTTTCTTCTTGGCAACGTCACGATCCAAATGCCATGCCACCAGCAGCTAAAGGCGTCGGCCATTACATAAATTCTCAAATGGCAAAAGTGCAGGCAATAAAATCTGGATATGAAGAAGCCATCCTCCTTTCACCACAGGGGTATGTTTCAGAGTGCACTGGAGAAAATTTGTTTATTGTGCGTGAGGGAAAGATCATCACACCTCCTTCATCTGCAGGTGCACTTGAAGGCATAACCCAGAAGACGGTCCGACAAATCGCTGAAGATCTTGAAATCCCATACATTCAAGGAAATATTCTTCGTAGCGATTTGTACATAGCAGAAGAAGCTTTTTTGTCTGGAACCGCAGCCGAGATCGTTCCTATTAGATCAGTAGATGACCGAGAAATCGGTGATCCAGGTTCTATAACTAAAGCAATTCAAGAAGTTTATTTTGATGTCGTACGTGGAAAGCGTCCCGAGTACGAATCTTGGAACGAGTATGTCAATCCATAGTTCAAAGACGCTTCCTGAAATAGTAGAAATTTATGACACAACGCTACGTGACGGCGCCCAGTTAGAAGGGATATCCCTCACAGTTGATGACAAACTACGAATAGCTGAACAACTAGACAACTTAGGTGTCCATTACATAGAAGGCGGTTGGCCAGGGGCCAACCCTAAAGACGTTGAGTTCTTCGAAAGAGCACAACAAGAACTATCGCTTAAGCAGTCACAGCTAGTGGCTTTCGGGTCAACGAGAAAAGTTAATGGTAAAGCAGAGAGCGACCCGACTTTGGCGAACCTGGTTTCTGCTGGTACATCTACAGTTTGCATAGTGGGCAAGTCATGGGACTATCACGTAACTGAAGCACTTAGAACCTCCTTAGATGAAGGAGTAGCTATGGTCACTGATTCAATAAAATTCTTAAAAAGCCAAGGTTTAGAAGTCTTTTTCGATGCTGAACATTTCTTTGATGGCTATAAGGCGAACTCAGAATTTGCTCTTCGAGTCTTAGAGGGTGCAGCTGAAGCAGGAGCTGACTGCCTCGTTCTTTGTGACACTAATGGTGGTTCGTTGCCGTACCACATAGAAGAAACTGTTTCGGAAGTGGTAAGCCATGTTGGAACTTCAATTGGAGTTCATTTACATAACGACACTGGCTGTGGGGTAGCTAATGCGATGGCTGGAGTTATGGCAGGAGCTACACAAGTGCAAGGGACGATAAATGGTTACGGAGAACGAGTGGGAAACTGTGACCTCGTTCCGATCATTGCAAACTTGAGTTTGAAGTTAGGGGTCAAGACTCTCCCTGACGAATGCATGGAAAAACTTACTTCAGTAGCTCATCACATCGCAGAACTTGTCAATTTCTCATCTGATCCGCAACAGCCATATGTCGGTTCAGGTGCTTTCGCTCACAAAGCGGGGCTACATGTAAGCGCTATTTCTCGACGTCCTGACGCTTATGAACATATTGATCCAAATCTGGTTGGAAACGGCACACGGTTTCTGGTTTCGGAGATGTCTGGCAAATCAACTATTGAGATCAGAGCTCAACAATTAGGTTTAGACATTGGTGGCGAAACTTTAAACGAGGTCGTAGAGACGTTGAAAGATCTTGAATACCGTGGATATCACTTCGAAGCTGCAGACGCATCACTGGAGCTATTGCTTAGAGCTTCTACAGGATGGGAACAAGATTTCTTTCGCCTCCAGTCATTTTCTGTAAATGTGGGACATTTATCAGGCAGTGGTAGCCGCGCTTGGAACGACGTAGCAGTAGAAGTAGATACCGAAGCGAATGTCTCAATTGAAGTGGACGGTAAAACAGTTGAGGCATCTGGTAAAGGAAATGGCCCAGTAAATGCGCTAGATGCTGCTCTGAGAGAAGCCCTAGAAACTCGGTACCCAATCTTAGAGAAACTCCGACTAACAGACTTCAAAGTTCGAGTGCTTGAAACGAGTAAAGGAACTGGTGCTATTACGCGAGTTTTGTTAGACACAACAAATGGTGAACAGACTTGGACAACAATTGGAGTGTCAGAAAACATAATCGAAGCCTCGTGGCAAGCGCTTGTTGACTCAATTGTGTACGGGTTAATGAACACTGAAAAGTAATTTGCTTTAGAAATGTTTAATTTGAAGAAAGTTCTCCTAGCTGAAGGTTTAGGAACAATGTTCCTACTTATCGGAGTTGTTGGCTCCGGAATAATGGCGGAAAGGCTTTCTGAAGGACACGACGGACTGATCCTTTTCCAAAATGCGGCAGCAACGACGGCTGTTTTAATAGCGATAATTTCTATCTTCAATAAAATCTCTGCTGACTTCAATCCAGCAGTCACACTTTGTGGTTGGGCTCTTGGTCATCGAACCAGTAAAGAAGTCCTACCAATCTTTGCTGCACAAATTACCGGAGCAATCCTTGGAACAGTGCTCGCGAATCTTATGTTTGATTTATCTGCAGTGAATTGGTCCAACACCAATCGCAGTGGTGGCCATTTGTGGCTCGGAGAAGTCATAGCAACCCTTGGTTTATTGCTGGTGGTGTTCAGTCTTATCCATACCTCTCGCACTTCAAAAATCCCTTATGTAGTAGGGGCATATATAGGTGGAGCATATTATTTTACTTCATCAACGAGTTTTGCTAATCCGGCTGTGACGATTGCTCGTTCATTCTCTGATACTTTTACCGGAATTTCCCCAACTCACATTCCAATGTTCGTTTTGATGCAACTAACTGGAGCAGTGATAGCGGTAGCACTTATTCGATATTTGTTCACTGACTAATGGTGGTCGTTGAGCACCCTATTTCTTCATCCACTGGTGCGTTGTTAACTCGATCATCCATCCAAGCCATCAGATCTGACCAATACGCCCCCGGAGCACTACCATGAGTGTGGCCTTCATATACGCGTCGTTCAATATGTTCGTGACCTTCTAGCGCACAAATTTGATCTAAAAGAAACGCACTGCTGATTACGGGGATTTGCTCGTCTTGATCGCCATGCAAAATAACGACCGGAGTCTGATTCGGTACTTGGTTGGTGTCGTTTTCCACCAATCGGGCATTCCAGTCTGGATCAGCAAAAATATCGTCAACAGAAGTGAGATCTTCAAAAGGTATCGGGTTGAAGGTTTCGAAAATATGTCCAGTGCAACCAAGCTCTAGTTCTTCTAGTAGTGGCATGTACTCAGGTTCAACAATCGTTTCTAAAGAAAGTTCGTCGTAAGCTTCTGCGAGAGCAGCAGCGACCATTACTAGGTATCCCTGAAAATCACCGTTCATTAGAAAGTTTTTAAGAAGTGGGAATTGACTTGGTGGTGCACCTGCGCCCACACCCACAAGGTTTAATTCAGGAGCTATGTTTTGCCAAAGCTGAGAAGCATGCATGGCTGCATGGCCTCCCTGAGAGTGACCCCAAACAAGTAGAGGTCCGGTGGCGCCTAAAGTAGGAGCAGTTTGAGCTGCTCTCACAATATCGAACACTCCTTGTGCCTCACTGGCACCAACTATGTATGGGTGTAGTCCTGGTCCTCCCATTCCTTCAAAGTCACTTGAAACCACTACCCAACCATCATCAAGTAATGGCTGAACTAAAGCACTACGACCACCAAAATCAACATCTTCTCCGATGTAGCCAAGCGAAGGCGCACACATATCAGCCATACCAGTGGTTCCATGAGCGACAGAAAGCACAGGCCGAGGTTCAGTCGCCACAGAATTCGGGGCGACGATCGTTCCGGTTACTTCAATTGGGTCACCGCTTATCGAGCGAGAGCGATAAGTAACGATCCAGCCAATGGTCTTTGGATCAGAAAAATCAATTTCTTCTACAGCAAGGATTGCACCAAGAGCATCTTGATCTGATGAAATTTGAATGTTAGGGACTACAGCTTCAGTGGTTGTTGGCGCTGCTGTGGTTGTTGGTACTGCTGTAGTTGTAGGTGCAACCGTGGTGGTTGTTGGTGCTGCTGTAGTTGTAGGTACAACTGTGGTAGTTGAAACTTCAGAAGATTCATCACCGGAACAGCCAGCGGCTAGTAGAGCAAAAATTGAACAAATGAAAATCGAGTTGCGTAAAAACATAAGAGAAGTGTCGCACATCTCAAGAGACAGTTCATAGTTCTGTCCAAATTGTGTGTAATTTTTATTTTGATGGTTCTACAAAAACAGAGTGAACTTCAGGAACAGATTCTTTTATCTGATTTTCGATTTCTTGAATAGCGGAACAAACCTCTTCGACGGAAAACGATGTATCAAAAATGACTTGTGCCCCCACGAGTATGTCATCTGGGCCAAGATGCTGCGTGCGAAGATTAGCGATACTTGACACAGAGACTGAATCAGTAATTGCTTTTTTGATTAGTGTTCGGTTTTTTTCGCTAACTGCCTCACCAATGATAAGGCTGTGCATTTCTATCGCCAAGATCGCAGCGATGATTGCGAGCAATCCACCGATAGTCACCGTTCCTATTCCATCCCAAATTGGATTGCCAGTCACTTTACTCATAACAACGGCGACAAGAGCAATAACGAGACCAAGCATGGCTCCAGTGTCTTCAAGCACAACCACCGGCAATTCAGGTTGTTTGGATCGCGTTATAAACTCTCGCCAAGTCTGATTGTTTCTCTGTTCGTTCGCTTCAACAACGGCAGTTCGTAAAGAAAAACCTTCCAAAATTAAACCGAAAATCAGTATGCCAATAGCCCACTGGTAATGATCTAACGGTTCAGGATGATTCAGCTTCTCAATGCCTTCATAGAGAGCGAACACCGCCCCAGCGGTAAAAAGAACAACAGCTACAACAAATGACCAAAAGTAACGCTCACGACCATAACCAAAAGGGTGTTTTTTGGTAGCAGGACGCGAAGATCGTTGAACACCCAAAAGTAGAAGAAGTTGGTTCGACGAATCTGCGACGGAGTGAACACTTTCTGCCAGCAGAGCTGAAGAATGAGTAAAGATAAATCCAACAAACTTTGCGATAGAAATACTGATATTTGCTAGTAGTGCAGCAATTATCGCTCGTTTCCCACCACCAGCAGCCATTATCTCATCCTTTCAAATACGTTGAGCCAATAAGTTATTGTAGTTCTAGTTTCTTAAAGGCAAGTCCAGATAGTCTTTTTGATGTGGCGAAACGTAAACGAAAGAAATTTGTGACATCTCAGGTATCACTGCCTCCAGTGAGGCCCGGTATCCGCAGTCCAATGCGCACAGTGCCAGCAACCATCAATAGGCCACCTTATGCTTTGACAGGAAATCCTGGACCATCAATTTCTTCTAACATAAGAACCGAAGAAGAAATACAAAGAATGCGATTAGCCGGAAATGCTGCAGCAGAGGTTTTGCTCGAAGTTGAAGAGTTCATTCAACCAGGAGTAACTACAGACCGGATTGATCAGGAGATTCATGAATCTATTCTGGCCAGAGATGCTTATCCCAGTCCTCTAAATTATCGAGGTTACCCAAAGTCGGTTTGTACCTCTGTCAATGAAGTAATTTGCCATGGCATCCCCGATAGTCGTCCTCTAGTAGATGGTGACATCGTAAATGTTGATGTCACCATCTACATGGGAGAAGTTCATGGAGATACATCTGTTACCTTCTTCGTCGGAGACGTAGATCAAGAATCTAAACGATTAGTTTTCGAAACTCGGGCCGCTCTTTATGCAGGTATTGATTCGGTCAAACCCGGAGAACCAATAAATGCCATAGGGAGCGCTATAGAAAAACATGCCCGTCAACACGATCTAGGAGTAGTTAGAGAATTTATTGGCCACGGAATAGGAACCGAGTTTCATTCAGGTCTTCAAATAAAGCATTATTACGATCCCTACGACAGCACTGTCATAGTTCCTGGAATGACTTTTACTATTGAGCCAATGTTGACTCTTGGAAGTCCTGTTTGTGAAATGTGGGATGATGACTGGACTGCAGTTACAAGAGACGGAAGTCGGACTGCACAGTTTGAACATACTCTTTTAGTCACTGAAGAAGGAGTTGAAATTCTTACAGTCACAAGAGACGGTGTTGCCCCAGCCGACGAAATTTTGAAACTCAATAATTAAGTTTATTCCCAAGTAGCAGTTCCTGTTTCTGCCAATGCAACCCAAGTACGACCAGGAGTCATTCGAATTACTTCTCCGTCGACATGGTAAATGGCCGGCAAACTAGGGTCGGTTCGATCCCATTCTCCAATGATCAAATGACCGTCTGTGAATATCCATGCAACACCAGTTCCAATCGTTTCTGCTTCTGGAGAGGTTGATGCCGCAGGACTAGTTCCGTAGTTGACAAATTGAACGATCATGTTCGCTGGAGCGACGCGTACTCCGTTTGAGTCGATGTGTGCTGATCCTCCTTGACGTCGAGCCCATCCTGATCCACTCCATCTGTAGTCCACTTCGGTCCATCCAAAATCAATATCTACTCTTTCAGCAGGGACAGCAGAAGGATGTAAAGGTTCCTCGGATCCCCTAAATTCAAATGGTGCTGGAGGTAACTCCGTCCGTTCAGGCTGAGGATTAAGAGCCCAAAGTTGACTCGCGGAAGCATACAAATTGTGAGGTGCTCGACGTGTAGTTGACTGCCAGTAAGCACTTGAGGCTCTATCCCAATTTACTGATGTAACGTCAGAGCCGTAGACGATGTCTAAGGTGATTTGATTCGCTCCAGAATAAGCAAATAAAGGCATGTCGAATCCTGAAAGAAGAATCGGATCTGAAGTACGGGCAGAACGGATAGGCCCCACGGTACTCGGGCTTTCCGTTTGAAATATTGCCACAAGTCGAGTGAGTCCAGATTCTACAACCTCCTCGTAAACCACGTCTGCTTGGTTGATTCCAGATTGAGGTCTAGCAGCGCTTACATTATCAATCTTGATAGCTAACGCAGGACGAATAGTGTCCTCCCCAAGCAAGGCAGTCCAGCGCATCGCTATTAGAAGTTCTCTTAATCTGGAAATTTCTATTTCAGCTTTAGCAATGCTTCCTTTAATGAGACTTATCTCTGAGTCTGCAGAGTCGATTTGTTCTTCAATACCAGGAATGACAGACATAGCATCAGATCGATCTTCAACAGCAAGAGAACGACGCTCTTTGGATTGGGTAGTCCTATTAAACAGAGAATCTATTTCTCCTCCCAATTCCCGGAGGTTCTCATATATTGTTAATAGTTGGTCGTTAGCGTCGTTGATGATTGATTCGTACAACAATCTCGCTCGTATTTGTTCAAGAGCTTCTTCTGAAAGTTGAATAGATTGAGTGAGGACAGCATTGATGTGTTCATCATTTCTCACGTAAGCATCGATGGCCATTGCATGTCGAACAGCTGTCGGTTCTTCTAAAGACACATAACGGTCTATCAAGTTGTCCGCCATTAACTCTAGATAAATAGGGAGCAGAGAAAGTTTTTCATCTTCGACCACTATTCGAACTTCTACTTCAGCAACTAAATCAGATATGTCCGATAACTGTTTTTCATAACCGCTAATTAGCTCTTCTAGATTTTTTATTTCTGCTTCAAAAGAAACAATGGACGCTTCTTCTTCGTCTATTTGCTCAAGAAAAGTCTGTGCCCCAACTGCGGTTGAAGCCAGAACAGCGACAAGAAGAAAAAAAGTAACAATAGTGGAGAAAGAGTGCCGTCGCATACAACGAGCGTAGATCGTTTGAAGAGTCAAAGTGAGTCACTTCATTTATTAAAGTCATAAAGGTAGGGATTGATGTAAAAGTACTTCTTTATCTCGACTTTAGGTTAGTTTGGCAGGGTGACAACGGTTGCCATAGTTAATCAAAAAGGGGGAGTAGGTAAAACTACTGTCGCCCTCGGGCTGGCTTCTTCGGCTGCTAGTCGAGGCATTCAGACTCTCGTCATAGATTTAGACCCTCAAGGAAATGCGACAACAGGACTTGGACTTTTTGAACCAACTCGTTGTATTGATTCAGTGCTTGCTGAAGAGTTACCAGGGGGGATTCGTCAGACTATTGAAGAGTCGGGGTGGCCTCAAGAATGCGGCAGCATTCCATTGGTGGCAGCGTCTTCCCCTGAACTTTCTATACGCGAACCTCAATTAGCTATGGATCCTTTAGGTGCGCAAGAGCGCTTGAGTTCAGCATTAGGTGGGCAACATGATTTCACCTTTCCTTTGACAATAATAGATTGCCCTCCCTCACTTGGATTACTCACAATAAATGGCCTTTTTGCTTCTGATAGCGTTCTACTAGTAACAGAACCTGGAGCATGGGCGGTAGATGGAGTAGCCCGTATGTTACAAACAATAGAACGCATACAAACTCGCCGAGTTGGACAAGAACCGAAACTAGTAGGGATTGCTATTAACCGTCTTGCACGAACTCGTGATGCAAAATACTGGCATGAACAACTTCAGGATGCTTACCCTGAGAAATGTTTACCACCTATTCACCAACGAGCGGCAGTGTCGGAAGCATCGGCACAGTCAATGCCAATTCACGGGTTGGGTAAACGACCGGGAGCAGCTGAAGCCGCAGTAGAGTTCGACAAGGTTCTTGATTGTGTGTTAACTGGAGGTCATAGTGAATAATTACAATCCTCAATCACAGAGAAAAAGAAACGGGGCTCCAGAAATAAGCCCAGTAGATACTTTGCTGGAGAACTCTTCTACCGAGAAGGATCCAATAGTTGAGAGTCAAAGCCCTGCTTCGGGTACCCCAATTTCGGATTCTGAAATTTCCGCTCAACCGTTTGAAACCCCTCCAGTAGAAATGACAGATGAAAGAGTGGACCGCTTATATCGAATTGGAGTTTTTGCTGCAGTTGTAGCAGTGATTCTTCTTTTAGTTCGAAGGAAAAGAAGACAATAATTAAATGAGTTGTAGAGCGGGGGCGTCTAATCGCATTCGACCAGCTCCAAGTCTCTTCTTTATTTCTTTTTGGCCACTTTCACATATCCCGGCATAAGGACACCACCCACAGAGCGGACCAACATCGGTATCAAAACTGTCATGTTCGCAGTCTCTTTTGAGATCAGCCCATGTGCCAGCAAATTGGTTAGTGCTTTTACTAGTTAATTCTTGACTTATGTTAATCTCTAGCTCCAAAGAGTCTTTGCCGAGATACAACAGACGCCCTTTTGCAGGCAGTTCACCTGTTTCTGATTCAATAGCAGCGGCATAGAGGATAATTTGATCAAGTGCTTTATCTCGATAAGCAGGTTTCGGAGGCTTACCTGTTTTATAGTCAGTGACTACTGTTCCCTCGTTGGATTGATCAAGGCGATCAACTATGCCGTAAAAAGGAACTTCAGCCAGAGTCGCAGATACACGTTTCTCTGTGGAAAGAACGTCTATTTCGGCAGGGTTCTCCAATTCCCAAAGACCATCTATAGCCGTCCAAGCTTTCCAGCGGAATTCTCTTTGTTGTTCTTCAGTGAGTGCTAAATCTTGAAAGGCTTGGTTGTTGACTGTTTCTGACCAAGTTTCACTAGCAATTTTTTTGGCTTCTTCTCTTGTTCTCTGCTCTGGATCTTTTTCGCAGAGAACTTCTAAAACATGATGAGCGAAAGTGCCAATTAATGCAGGCTCCCCAGGCGGATCTGGGATTTTGTCAACATAACGATGCTTCCACTTACGCGGGCATTGTTTGTACATGTTTGCTGCTGACAGCGAAAAAAACTTTGGTAAAGAAGTCATCAGATATCTAAGGCAGATGGATCAAGTAGGGAACTATTTTTGACAAGGTATTCACGTCTTCTGCTGACATCAGATCCCATAAGAATTTCAAATAGTTCAATTGCTTTCTTCGCCTCTTTAGCATCTTCCATAGTCAGCTTTCTCAAGATTCTAGTTTCTGGGTCTAACGCGCATTCTGCTAGTTCCTCAACGTTCATTTCTCCTAACCCTTTGAAACGATTCCAACGAAGGTTTTCTGCTTTACGTTTTCCTTTAGTTAGTTCTGCGGTCACTGCATCACGCTCCTCCTCGTTGAAAGCACGATGAATAGTGTCACCTACTTTGCAAGTAAACAAAGGCGGTTGAGCTGCGAATACACGACCTTCTGTAAGCATCGGACTCATGTATTTATGGATAAGAGTTAGAAGTAAGCAACGTATATGACTTCCATCTACGTCAGCATCGCAGAGAATAACGATTCTTCCATATCGTGCATCTTCAAGATTGAAATCTTTTCCTGATCCTGCTCCAACGGCTGTAAATAAAGCTTGTGCCTCAGCATTATCAAGCACCTGTTTCAACGTAGCTTTTCCAGCGTTAACCACTTTCCCTCTTAAAGGGAGAATGGCAACATTGGCTGAGTTGCGTCCGGCTTTTGCAGGCCCAGCAGCAGAGTCTCCCTCAACGATTATTAGTTCTGAATCAAGGCCATGAGTTCTACAATCGGCAAGTTTGTCTGGCATGCCAGTAGAACCCAAACTTGCGGCACGCCGTTTGTTATCCAACATTTGTTTTGAACTGACACGATTAATTATCGCAGTAGCAATTTTGTCTCGTACTGCATTGATATGTGTTTTTGGTCCACTTCCTTCAAACCACTCGGTCAAGTTCTGTTTGATTACGTTGTAAACAATTTTTTCCACCGGAGGAGTACCAAGCTCTTGTTTGGTTTGTCCGCGAAATTGTGGTTCAGGAAACGTGACTTTTATTGCGGCTACTAAGCCTTCACCTACATCGTCTTTTGAAGCTCGATGTTGGTTCTCTTTTGCAAGTTTTGCCAGCTTTCTTGTGTCTTTAAGAAGAATGTCGTTAACTGCTCGTGTCAATGCTCTTTCAAAACCTGCAACGTGAGTCCCGCCTTGGCTAGTGGGAATAGTGTTAACAAAAGATTCCTGGGTGGTGTCGTAGGAATGGACCCACCGTAAAGCTGCTTCAACATTGCATTCACGCTCAACATCAGTCATTTTCCCATCAACGGGCACTCTCTCTGTGAAGGTATCTATCCCAGAAATCCTGATTATTTCCGTGACGTTCTCTCCGTTTGATAAATAATCGACTAGATCTTTTAAACCCCCTCGAGAAACAAACTCAAATGGTTCTTTTGCTCCTCCGGCACGTTTGTCAATAACTTTTATTTTGACGCTCGGAACTAAAAAACAAGATTGCGTTACTCGATCACAGATTTCTTGAACGTCTACAGTTGCATCTTTGTCGAAGATGTCGAAATCCGGCCAAAATCTTATTCTGGTTCCAGATTTAGTTTTAGAAATTTTTTTCACTCGGTTTAGTTCATGGCTTTTCGTAAATTTTGAACCAGCGAAATGTCCAGCAACTCTTTCTTTGAAAGATAATTCGTGGGTGTGTCCTTCGCGATCGACTTGAGCTGTCATTTTAATTGACAAAGCATTAACTACTGAAGCCCCTACACCATGTAAGCCTCCTGAAGCTCCATATGCCCCTCCACCGAATTTTCCTCCAGCGTGGAGTTCGGTAAGCACTACCTCTAGTGCTGAAACTTTCCGTTTAGGGTGCTTATTGACAGGGATGCCGCGACCGTTGTCGGCCACTTCGACTGAGTGATCGCGATGAAGAGTGACTGTTATTTGTTTGGCAAATCCGGCTGCAGCTTCATCAACAGCATTATCAATCAATTCCCATACCAAATGCATAAGGCCAGGGCTTCCTGTTCCTCCTATATACATTCCTGGTCGTTTACGAACGGCGTCAAGTCCTTCAAGGGTTTCTATCGCATCAGCGTCATATCCATTTTTCTTCTTTGAAGAAGACTTTGCTGCAGTTTTTGTTTTTGACTCAGCCATACTTACCACCTTCCAGGGCCAAGCGAGAGGATTTGTCGCTCGGTTGAACCGCTACTTAAGTCACGTTTTGTTGCTTCAATCATCAGAGGCATTGGATTAGGGTCAACTTTTTGAGGATCATCATCTTTACACATGGTGGCTAACAGTCCAAGAGGTTGGCCGACCCAAGCAAAAGAGAGTTCTTCGCCTTCGTCAATTTTGTTGACTCTGACACCGACTCCATTGCGTCCCCGGCTTTCAAATTCGCTTGTAGGTGTAGCCTTGATTGAACTTCTGTTAGTTATTGTGTATAAAACGTCATCTGCGAGAACCACTCCAGCAGCAACTATTTTTGCACCACCTTTTAATTTCATTCCTGCTATTCCAGCGGCCCCACGTCCTTGAACACTTACGTCTTCTACAGGGGTGCAAAGTACTTGTCCATCAGATGAGACAAGAAGAATATCTACTCTTTCTGGAGCACAGAAAGCCGCAGCAACATGGTCGTCTTTTTTTAGATTAATTAAAGTTTGGCGGGAGCGAGTTTCACGGATTTCGTCAAGAGTTAAACGTTTTACGATCCCTTTTGAAGTAATGATGACCGCATGCTCTTTTCCATCAGCGACGAGAGTATGGAGAACCTCACCTCGGTTCGCTCCAAAGACTTGTGCAGCTGAAGAGCCACGAGTTCGATTTGAAGCATCTGCTAGTTCAGAAGCAAAAATTTGAAGAGCCCTACCTTCGGAAGTAACGGCAGTCACTTTTGAAGTAGTTTGAGTCAATATTGCTGCTGAAAGAATGTCATGACGACCAGGATTAGCTCGGCGTGCACCGTCGACTGGCATACGTCCAATTTGTCCAGAAGTAGAAAGAGTGACGACACAGGGTTCTTCAACTACATCCTGTACTTCTTCAATAACTTCGAATACTGGAAGATCATCAGGATGAGTAATTTCTGTTTTTCTCGGCTGGCCGAACTTCTCTACAGCTTCATTTAATTCGCTTAACACCAGTGTCCGTTGCTTTGCTTCTGACTTAAGTAATTTTTCATAACCGTCTATTGCTAAGACAAGATCATCTCGCTCTTCTTCTATTCTTAGTTTCTCAAGAGCAGTCAAACGCTTAAGGGGCATGTCCAAAATATGATCGGTTTGTATTTGGCTTAGTTTGAATTTCTTCATTAAAGCTTTCCGCGCTTCAGCAGTGTCTTGAGATCCACGGATTATTGTTACGACCTCATCTATCGCATCAAGAGCTATCAAGAGCCCTTCAACAATGTGAAGGCGATCAGTGGCTTTCTGGCGTCGAAATTTTGTTCGCCGCACTACTACGCTTAGGCGATGTTCAATATAGTGGTGGCATAGATCGTAAATACCTAAAGTCTTTGGTTCTCCATTTACTAGAACCACGTTATTGAAACTGAATGATTCCTCTAACGGAGTAGAACGATATAACTCGTTAAGAAGTGTTTGAGGGTTATGGCCTGATTTAACCGTTATCTGAATACGTAAACCGGTATGACGATCCGATAGGTTTTTGAAGTCTGAAATTCCAGGTGTTTTTCCTGATTCGTTCAAGTCTTTTAATTTTCCAATTACTCTCTCAGGGCCAACCATGTAGGGCAGTTCAGTGACGATGATTGCCTGTTTACCGCGACTTAAAGATTCAACATGAGCCTGAGCTCTTATTCGAATAGTTCCTCGGCCTGTTTCGTAGGCTTCACGAAGTCCGTCATCAACGATGATTCCACCGCTTGGGAAGTCAGGACCCGGAAGGACTTCTAGTATCTCGTCAACGGTGGGCTTTGGTCGCCTTTTTTTCATTACGAGTTCAACCGCAGCCGCTATTTCTCCAAGGTTATGAGTAGGCATATTGGTTGCCATACCAACAGCTATTCCTGTTGTTCCATTGACCAATAAGCCTGGTATTAGTCCCGGCAAACAAATGGGTTCAAGGGATTCACCATCGTAGGTAGGCCTAAAATCAACGGTATCTTCATCTATCTCACCCACCATTGACATTGCCGCTGCAGTCAATCTACATTCGGTGTATCTTGCTGCTGCTGGTGGATCATCTAGAGAACCAAAATTTCCTTGCTTGTCAACAAAGGTAATACCGCGAGAAAAGTCTTGCCCGAGACGCACGAGGGCATCATAAATAGCAGCATCGCCATGAGGGTGATAACGACCCATGGTTTCACCAACAACACGAGCGCTCTTGCGATGAGGAGTGTCGGAACGAATCCCCATTCGTAGCATCGCATACAGGATTCTTCTTTGAACTGGTTTCAGTCCATCTCTTACATCTGGTATAGCTCGGGACGTAATAACTGAAAGAGAGTATGCGAGAAAAGATTCACGCATCTCTTCAGCAACAGTGACTTCAACGATATCTTTCGCGAAGCCTGCGTCTTTAGGTAGAAGTTCTTGTTGTTCAGTCACGGTTATATAAGTATTTTCTTTGATCTGCTATCTCTATCTTGCACTATGACTGCGACATCTGCAGTGCATCTATAGGTTGTGACCGTACTCTGATTATCTAAGCGAGTCGTGGAGTCACCCCAAAGAGCGACTAGGTGAAGGGCAACAGTCACTCGGGCAAGGGACAGGAGTTATTCCCAAATTCCCGAGCGAAAGCGGTACTGGGTGTTGACTGAAATTTTCTTTCAACAAATCAACAATCATTTCAGCGAATCTCGGATCACTATCTGCTGTTTCCGCTCTAACAAACGCCATTCCGTGACCGTCTGCACATTCTGCTGCTTCAACATCTAAATCCCACTCAATTTCAAAGTTGTGAACAATGAAACCAACTGGAGAGATAGCTATGGAAGAGATCCCTTCAGCGGCTAACTCACCAATCCGATCGCATACATCTGGAACGAGCCAAGGAACTTGTGGAGGCCCACTTCTTGATTGCCAAACTACTTCCCAAGAAAGTTTGTTCTTTGGATCTACTCTTTCGGAAATCAATCTTGCAGCCTCATTAATCTCTTCAACATAAGAGCAGGTTTCAACATCAGACATAGGGAGGCTATGTGCTGAAAATAACAAACGAGTTTCTTCTTGTTTTTCTTTCGGTAAAGACAACAGGGCTTCAGTTAACCGATCAGCGGCGGTCTCAATACAACCAGGATGGTCGAAGTGTGGGCGTAGTCGAGTAACTGAAACACGTCCGTCCACTCTTTCCATTCCTGCTTCTATTTGTTCTAGGTATTGTCTGCAACTTGAATAAGAGCGGTACGGAGAAGTGATCCAAGCGGCAACTTCAGTTAGCCCTTGCCGATCTATTTCTTCTATTGCCTCTTCTATAAACGGAGTTGAGTTCCGATTACCCCAAAAGACTGGGATGTCTAACTGTTCTCGTTCTAAGACTTTCTGAACAGAGTCAAGAATGGAACGCATACGCTCATTTACTGGAGATATTCCGCCGCGACTTAGGTAACGATCAGCGACCTCTGTTAAACGGTCAGCAGGGATATTTCTTCCTGCGGTCACAGATTCAAGGAAGGGCCATACATCTTCTGGCCCTTCAGGCCCTCCAAAACCTACAAGGAAGAGCGCTTGGGGTGCTTTAGGTAGAGCCATAATTCAACTGACTCAAGAATTGACATCAAATTTTGATAAGTCTTGACTCAGGCTTTCTTTTATAGTTCGAGCTATTTGACCTCGGGTAGTTTCTCTCGTTCGAGTAAGTGCAGTACGTCCTACCTCAGAAAGACTCTTCGCCCTTTCTTGAGCAACAGAAATAACCTTCTCTTGAGACACAACTTCATCCAAGAAGCCTGCATCAACAGCATCTTTAGGGTTATACATAGATCCAAGCGCTGTCGCTTTGGTGTAATGCCGTTTTGAAAGACGATCGCGAGCCAACTCTGTAGCGAAGAATGGTAAGGCCATTCCTATGGTCACTTCAGGCAATCCAACCTTAAAATCTCCCTCGGACCCAATCCGTAGATCGGAACACAGCAAAAGAATAGATCCAGCGGCTATTGCATGGCCAGTACAAGCAGCAACGACCGGACGAGAAAACATGTACATCCTGAGAAATAGATCCACTCCCTTAGTTAGCATGCCTCTCGCTGCCTCCGAGCCCTCATTCATGACTGAAAGATCAAACCCTGCAGAGAATCTATCTGGACGTCCTGCAAGAACTAAGGCATTAGCATCAGATGCTTCCACTTCATCAAAAGCTTCAAGGAGGGCGTCAATCACTTGGTAGCCCAACGCGTTAGCTTTGCCATCGTCCAAAAAAACAGTGGCAACTTTTTCTGTATTTTCGATAGTGACTAGAGATTCGTTCATACATACAACTTAGTGTGTAACAGCCATACAAGAAGAGGTGAGCGGTAGACTTGGTATATGAGTGAAGTTACAACAGAAGCCGAAATTGAAACTCCTGAAGGTGCAGTGATGAGCATCACTCCGGAAGCTATGGCCAAAGTTATAGAGGTAAGAGCAGAAGAAGAACATTCAGAAGAGTTAGCGCTTCGCATCTCAGTCACCGGTATTCAAGGGATTGACTATTCTTACGATCTTGCTTTTTTGAATTTAGAAGATTTAGACGATGACGACTTGTTGTGGGAAGTTGACGGGTTGACAGTAGTAGTTCCCGAAGAAAGCCAAAGCCGACTTGTTGGAGCGACACTAGATATACCGTCTAACTCAGCGCAGGGCGGCCTAGTTATTCGTAACCCAAATCGACCTAATCCATTAGGAGATATAGAGCATCTAGAGCTCTCGGGAGATGTTCCAGAACGAGTGCAACAATTGCTAGAACAGCGAATCAATCCAGCGCTTGCTTCCCATGGAGGTTTCGCCACTTTAATGGGAGTAGATGACTCCAAAGCTTATATAACTATGGGCGGAGGATGCCAAGGATGCGCTATGAGCCAAGCGACGTTAACTGAAGGAATCCAAGCAGCCATTCTTGAAGCGATCCCAGAGATTACTGAAGTTATTGACAGCACAGATCATGCTTCGGGAAGCAACCCTTTTTACTCCTAGAAATTTCTATTGAAGAATTTGACTGATGGTTGAAGCTACGCCTTTTCCGTCTAGGCCAAAAGAGGCCAGTAAGTTGTCAACATTTCCGTGGGGATGATGCTCTACAGGTACCCCTAAAACTGATACTCGGGTATTAGGGGATATCTCTGCAAGAGTGTCGCGTACTAAAGATCCAAAACCACCTTGGCGGAAACCATCTTCAATGGTCACGACTAAAGAATGGTTAGCAGCATGTTTGATCATGTTCTGATCTAGTGGGCTAACTACCCTCGGGTCCCAAATTGTTGATGATATGCCTTCAGAGGTAAGACGGTTTGCAGCATCGATAGCAACTGAGAGCATTTTCCCGACACCTAAAATACAAACTTGAGCATCTTCATTATCTGGTGCACTAACAAGGCGGGCGGAGATTCCACTTCCAACCTCAGACCAATCAACGTGGGGAGCCGAAGTTTTAGCCCAGCGAATAGCAGAAGGGCCGTCATCATATTCAAAAGCATCGTGAAGCATTTGTTGAAGTTCCTGATAAGAGGAAGGAGCAAAAACTTTCATTCCAGGAACCTTCGTCAATAAGACTAAATCCAAAACGCCGTGATGAGAAGGTCCATCATCGCCTGTGATACCGGCTCGGTCTAAGCAAAAAATTACAGGTAATTGATGGAGGGCTACATCTAAATTTATTTGATCAATAGCTCTTGTCAGGAAAGTGGCATAAAGGGCTACTACTGGACGAAGGCCACCCATGGCCATACCTGCGGCGGCAGTTACGGCATGTTGTTCAGCGATACCTACATCAAAGCAACGTTCAGGAAACCGATTCATGAAAGGAAGTAGTCCTGTGGAATCAGGCATAGCTGCAGTAAGTGCCACTACGTTCTCGCGTGACTCAGCCTCTTTCATAAGAGTTTCAGTGAAAGCCTCTGTGTAACTCCCGGGTTTAATACCGGAAGTATCGTGCATGTGTTTCACCGGGTCGCTTTCTGCAGGTTCGTACCCACGACCTTTTTGAGTCAACACATGAACGAGAACTGGTCCTTCAAATTCAGAAGCATTCCTTAGGGCTTCTTCAATTTCGTTTATGTCGTGACCGTCAAAAGGTCCGAGATAATGAACACCTAAGGTTTCAAAAAAAGCTGCTGGTTCAAATATTTCTCTAATCGCTGCTTTAGTCGCATTTATTCCACGCTCAAATATTTCCCCCACCCAAGGCAACTTTTCTGCTAGTTCTTCAAATCGGCGTTGCCGTCTCATGTAAGTGGGATTAGATCGAATACGTATAAGACTTTCAGTTAGTTTTCCAACAGTAGGGGCGTAGGAGCGACCATTATCGTTTAGAACTATGGTCACATCTAACTCGCTATGACCTAGGTTGTTGAGTCCTTCAAATGCCATACCTCCGGTCATGGCACCGTCACCAATTACTGCAACCACTCGACGGTTGTTTTGAGAAGCGTTAAAGGCGGTAGCGAGCCCATGAGCATAAGAAAGCACAGTTGAAGCATGAGAATTTTCTATCCAATCATGAGATGATTCTGCTTGCGATGGATAACCCGAAATTCCTTCAGGTTGCCTTAACTGAGCGAATTGGTCTTTTCGTCCAGTAAGTAACTTGTGTACATAACACTGGTGTCCGGTATCCCACAAAATAGTGTCATTAGGGCTGTCAAATACCCGATGTAAAGCAATAGTTAATTCCACCACTCCAAGATTTGATCCAATATGACCTCCAGTTCGGTCAATAACAGCAACTATTTCGGAGCGAATTTCTTCTGCGAGAACGCTCAATTCTTTTTCTGTTAGAGAGCGGAGATCATCTGGACTCTGGATTAATTTAAGGTGCACTTCAAAACCTCATAGTTGACTGGAGATTAACCTACCCGAAATGTCGCAAATTCCATTTATGCCATCCATCGGCAATCAATCTTCCCAACCAGATACCCACTGCTAAAACAATCAGCCCTCCGACTGCATCAATCCAGTAATGATTTCCTGTAACGATCACTGCAAAGAGAGTAGCGATTGGGTAGACAGCGATAAGCCCCCGAGCCCAGTGAGATTTCAATGTTGGCCAAAGCGCCAAAGTACACCAGGAAGCCCAAGCAAAGTGAAGACTAGGCATGGCCGCATACTGATTTGAAACTTTTTGCATTGTTCCAGAATCAAAAGACCAGAGACCACCTATATCTGTAACTGTGTCAATAAATGGCCAAGTTGCAATACAAGCTCCATATTGTCCGCAATCAGTGAGCAAGCGAGGTGGCATTAATGGGAAAAGGCTAAAGCCAACTAAAGCGAGACCAGTTGTGCACAAAAATGAAGTTCTCCAACGCGGATAGAGGACCGGGAACTTTCGATAAATCCAAATCAAAGCAAAAGCAGTTACAACAAAATGAAAAGTTCCATAAAAAAGATTCCAAAATTGGATGAACCAATGCCAATCAATGAAAAAATCTTGTACTTCTAACTCAAAAAAGAGGCCTAGAGAATCCTCTAAGTCAATAATTGATTCGGCATTATCTAAAGCTTCACTTGAACTTACAGATGTTGAACCAAATTGATTACGTATAGCGGAATAAAAAGTATAGAAAATGAGAACAAGAAAAATTTCCGCCCACCAACGTAGGCCAGTACCGACTCCTTCTTCAGATAAACGTTGGAACTTCTTCATTGAGTCTGTTGGAGGGTTTTTAGCAGGAAACATAATTTAAAGAAAGAAAGCGAATTTAACCAACACGTTCAAGGAATCTTTTAGTATTAACTAAAACACGAATAATGATGGCAGACCCTATTACAGTCTCATTTTCTTCGCAATTATCAATGCATTTTGCTTGAGTACGAAAAGTTATGCGTCGGCCGTCAACTTCCTGGACTTCAGCAGTGGCAGTAATTTTTGTGCCGACTCCAGAAGGAGCAAAGTGATCAAGATGAATACGCATTCCCACAGAGGTATATCCCGGTTCGAGATGTTCGTTAATTGCTGCCACACTTGCTTCTTCAAATAAAGAAGCAAGACGAGGAGTTCCAAGCACTGGAACTTCGCCAGAACGCAAGGCGATAGCGGTATCGTTTTCAGACACCGTAAGGTCAATAGAGGCTTTAAGTCCGACGGTTATGGTCACAGCGCTACCATACGCATTAGTTCGTAGTATGTCAGCATTGACCGCAAAGAAAAATCTAAAAATTCAGGAAAGGTAACAAGTGGATACTAAGCGAGATTCAGAATCTCTGTTAGATGCAGATCTTCTTCAACGATCACTTCAGAAAGCTCTCCATAAGGGGGGAGAGTTTGCTGAAATTTTCGTAGAAGACCGCAGATCAATGTCCGCTATTTTTGATGACGGTCGAGTCGAGGAACTTACTAGTGGACGAAGCCGAGGAGCAGGTATCCGGGTTATTGCCGGAGAGACTACAGGTTTTGCTCACACCGCAGATTTGACGGCTCGGGGAATCGAAACTGCAGTTGAATCCGCTGCTGCAGCGGCGCGAAGCGGCAAGAGTGAAAGCGCTTCAGTGAAACTCGGAAGGGAAAATAAAAATTCTTTAAAAGTTGAAAAACTTCCTTCTACTGTAGAGAAATCTAAAAAAGTTGACCTTTTGTCACAAGCTAACGAGATTGCAAGAGGCCAAAAAGAAGAAATTGTTCAAGTTTCAGTCGGATATGGAGATAGCCGTCGACGTATCCAAATCGCTAATACCGACGGACTGTTTGCTAGTGATGATCAAATTAGAACTTCTTTTTCTGTTTCTTGCGTTGCTGCTGGAGACACAGGATTACAGACCGGACGGGAGTCAGTGGGGCATACGGTTGGATTTGAACTTTTTGACGAAATCGACATAGAAGAAATAGCGCGTAAGGCTTCTCAACGTGCAGTTACAAAACTAGGAGCCGTACCTGCTCCTAGTGGAGAAATGACGGTAGTTGTAGGCCCCGGCGGTGGAGGAGTTCTTTTCCACGAGGCCTGTGGTCATGGATTAGAAGCGGATCTAGTAGGAAAATCAGCTTCTGTGTTTGCTGGTCGAAGAGGAGAAATGGTTGCTGATCCAATGGTCACCCTTATTGATGATGGAACCATGCCAAAAGAATGGGGCTGTTACGCAATAGATGACGAAGGACATCCAGCTCAACGCAATGTTCTTATTGACCAAGGAAGACTCACGGACTATATGTGGGATTATTTGCGGGCCCGGAAAGAAGGTAGGACAAGTTCTGGAAATGGAAGGCGTCAGAGTTATGAACATCTTCCAATGGTCCGTATGACCAACACTTATCTAGAGGCAGGAACTTCCACTCCCAATGAAATTATTTCTTCAACGAACTATGGGGTTTATGTAGCTCAATTAGGAGGAGGTCAAGTAAACACTGCAACCGGAGACTTTGTCTTCGGTATGACCGAAGCCTACTTAATCGAAGATGGAGAACTGACTTCTCCTATACGTGATGGAAACCTCATCGGCAATGGACCACAAGCCCTACTTGATATAGACGCGATAGCCAATGATTTCGCAATGGGGTCACCTGGTACGTGTGGGAAAGATGGTCAAGGAGTCCCAGTAGGTGATGGCACCCCAACTTTACGAGTGGCACGCCTCACAGTTGGTGGAACGGCTGCTTGAAATGAGTGAACTTTTAGAAATTTGTGAACAAATAGTCAACAAAGCGGCAGACAATGAGCAGATTGAAGCTGTTGCGATTTATAGCCGTGAAACAGAAGTCAGAGCATATGAAGGAGAAGTGGAATCTCTCACTGCTGCTGAATCACAGGGCGTAGGTATACGGGTTGTAAAAGATGGACGCCAAGGATTTGCTCATGCAGGAACATTTACTTTAGAAGACCTTATTGAAACTCTGAGTGAAGCTCGAGACAACCTTGAGTTCGCGACTCCAGATGAATTCTGCGAAATAGCTGAACCTGATGGAGTTGAACCAGTTGCCTTAAATGTATATAACGATGAATTAGCCAAAGTGGCGACCGAAGAAAAAGTATCAATGGCTCTTGAATTAGAGCGATGCACTCGAGAAAAGGATTCTCGAATCATTGGAGTTGAATCAGCAGATTATTCTGACTCAATTTCTGAAAGTGCTGTTGTTACAAGCACTGGAATTTATGCCTCATCGAAAGAGACTGGATGTTCTCTTACTACGTATTCTCTCGCTGAAGAAAATGGTGAAACTCAAACTGGATTTGGATTCTCAATAGGTCGCCGGTTGGAAGACTTAGATATAGAAAGAGCAGCAGTTGACGCTGTTGATAGGGCAACACGAATGCTTGGGGCCACGAAGCCTCCATCAGGTCGATTTACAGTTGTTCTTGATCCATGGGTTAGTGCTCAATTTCTTGGGATAGTGGGTGGAACTCTGAATGCCGAATCTGTCCAGAAAGGAAGATCTCTTTTCGCTGGACGCCAGGGTGAAGAAGTTGCAAATTCGTCCGTGAGCCTGATTGATGACCCAACAGACCCTGCAGCGTTTACTGCTACCTCTACAGATGGCGAGGGTCTTGCTACTCGAAGAAATGTACTTATAGAAAATGGTCGGCTTAATCAATTTGTGCACAATAGCTATACAGCTCGTAAAGATGGAACTTCTTCTACCGGATCAGCGATTCGTGGCTACTCTTCGACTCCCGGGGTTGGAGTGCAAGCACTTGCTGTGATCCCTGGGGAGTTGAGTCCTGTTGATCTGATTGCACAAGTTTCTGATGGAGTTCTTGTACAGGGCGTCAGTGGTCTGCATTCTGGAGTGAATCCAGTTAGTGGTGATTTTTCTACTGGGGCTGAAGGTCTGCGTATTAGAGACGGGGAATTGGCAGAACCAGTGAGAGAGTTCACTATTGCTTCGACAATTCAGAAAATGCTTTCCGGTGTAAGTGGAATCGGGAATGATCTCCAGTGGCTGCCTATGAGAGCGGCAGGAGTTACTTTAGTTATTGGCGAACTGACTGTATCCGGTGCATAGGTTTATTTGATGTCTCTTCTGCACGCTCTTATTTTGGGGTTAGTTCAAGGAGTGACTGAATTTCTCCCGGTTTCCTCTAGTGGACATCTTGCTGTTGTTCCATGGTTGTTTGGATGGAATGACTTTGGAGGAAATAATGCTCTTGAGAATGCATTTGATGTGGCCTTGCATTTAGGAACGCTGCTTGGCGCAACTATCTATCTTCGCTCCGATATAGCTCGTTATTCAAAAGCTGCAGTGACTTGGATAAGTTCTCGTGAGCCACTGAACGGAGATTCACGCATAGCTGTTTTTCTCGCTCTTACCGTGATACCAACAGGACTTATAGGTGCTGCTGCCGTTTCCTTTACAGAAGATCTCGGTGACCGTATTTGGTTAGTTGGTGGCTGTTTAATCTTGTTCGGGTTTGTTCTTTGGGTGACAGACCAAAGAAAAGTCACGAGAGAGGTTCAAGAGTTAACTTTAGGTCACGCGCTTGTTTTGGGAGCGGTACAAGGATTGGCTTTCCAGCCAGGAGTATCTCGATCAGGGGTAACTATTAGTGCGTTTCGTTTTTTGGGGATAAGTCGTGTTGAAGCAGCCAGACTGACGTTCTTGATGAGTCTTCCTGTGATTGCTGGGGCAGGAATAGTCAAGGTATTCGAGGTGGAAATACCTTCTGATTGGTGGCTGCCTTTTTTGTTAGGTATGGGAGCAGCAGCTCTTAGTGGGTGGCTGAGTGTACGTTGGCTAATTCGGTTAGTTAGTAGAACTAGTTTTCAGGGCGTCACCATTTATCGGATAGCGATAGGAATCATCGTTTTGGTCTTACTTGCTTCCGGAGTCCGCTGAAGTACTTGAGTCAGAAGAAGACTTAGTATTTGATGATTTGTTTGAAGCCTCAGTTGAAGATTTGTCAGTAGTTTTAACTGTTTTTTCTTTACTAGTGTTTTCGGTTGAAGACGACCCTAACTTCTTACTGGCTGAGCCGTGATCATTTTTGTAGAAACCTTCGCCTTTAAAAGAAATTCCAACCCCACTGAAAACTTTTTTTACTGATCCTTTGCATTTATTTACAGGACAATCTGTGAGCGCATCGTCGGCAAATGATTGTTTTTCTTCGAACTCGTGGCTACAAGTTTGGCATCGGTATTGATAAGTCGGCATGCAGAATCTCGCACATAGTAGTTAAGGAAGGTAGTGTTTCATTACGGGGGTGCATTCTATCTGAGTAAAGATCAGTATCTGATCAATATTTCATCTAGTTTTTTTCAGAGAAGATGCTAAGACTATGTATATGGATGTACTACTTGTAGTGGGGTCTTACTTTCTCGGTACTTTCCCTTCGGCTCATATTGTGGCGGGACGAGTAGGACTGGATCCAACGAAGCGTGGTTCAGGGAATCCTGGCGCCGCTAATGTGTATCGAATTGTTGGACAGAAATCCGGGGTGGCTGTATTTTTTGCTGATTTTCTGAAGGGTTTAGTTGCGGCATCAGTCGGGTATGCCGTAGGTGGAAAGTTTTTAGGAGTGATTTGCTGGGTGGCAGCAACTTTAGGTCATGTCGCGCCTCTTACTCGACGACTTCGTGGCGGCAAAGGAGTAGCGACAGCCGGTGGAGGTGCCGCGGTTCTGTTTCCTGCTGCAGCTGCAATATGTTTTGGTGTGTTTGTCGTAATAGCGAAAACGACTCGAAAGGCTTCCTTAGGTTCGATAACTATCGCTTCGGTATTGCCAATATTGGCTTTCATCTTTGGAGCTTCAACTAGGGAGACTATTTTTACAGCTGGTCTAAGCGTTTTAATCGTCGCTAGGCATTACCAAAATATTCATCGGTTACTTTCTGGAACTGAATCTTCTTTCCAGAGCGAGTAGAGAACTCTTCTGTGTAACCTCAGAGTTTGAAACTTTAAAAAAAATTAAATAAATGATTCCTTTAGAAAAAGCTCAAGAATATGTTCTGCAACAGTGTTTAGTTGGTAGCCCTGAGTGTCGCTCTTCCCGCTCTTCGCTGGGGTTAGTTCTCGCTGATGAAGTTTCAACTGATGAAGATGTTCCTCCTTTCGATAATACAGCAATGGATGGTTTCGCTGTCCGATCTGAAGACACGTTAGAAACACCTAAAACCCTTGAAATTGTTGGCACAATAGCTGCAGGGACAATTCCAGATTTTTCAGTAAATTCCGGTCAAGCAGCAAGAATCATGACAGGTGCTCCTCTTCCTCCGGGAGCAGATTCAGTCGTCATGGTTGAGTTAACGAAGGTGGAAGGGAATCAAGTAACCGTTGAAAGACTAGTCCCTGAAGGAAACCATATTCGAAGAGCAGGTGAAGATCTTCGGGCAGGACAGACTGTATTTGAAAAAGGAACAAGACTAACTCCTACTCACCTAGGGGTACTGGCAAGTATTGGTTGTTTAGAAGTGAATGTTTTCCCACCACTTAGAGTAGGAGTGGTTTCAACTGGTGATGAGTTAGTAGAAGGCGAGACATTTTTAAAGCCCGGCCAGATTCGAGATTCCAATAGGCATTCTTTATTAGCTCTACTAAATGATTTGGGATTAGAAGGTGTAGATCTTGGTTTGATACCTGATGACGAAGAGGCAATTGAGAAAACATTTCGTTCCGCATGTTCAGGAGTACATCGCTGTGATGTGGTTGTTTCCTCCGGTGGCGTCAGTATGGGCGATTTTGATTTCGTTAAGATAGTACTTGACCGTCTGGGTGATATGCGTTGGATGCAAGTAGCGATAAAACCAGCGAAACCTTTAGCTTTCGGTCTTGTAGGCAATGTTCCTGTATTTGGACTCCCTGGTAATCCAGTGTCTTCTCTGGTTTCTTTTGAGCTTTTTGTTCGTCCTGCATTAAGAAAAATGATGGGACATACAGCTATTTGGTCTCCAAAAATTAAAGCAGTTACTGAAAGCGCTATTTCTCGTCGCCCGGATGAGAAAACACACTTTGCTCGGGTGAAAGTTTCTTTGGTCGATGGAAGTTACAGAGTGGAATCAGCGGGGAGTCAAGGTTCGCATCAACTCTCAACCATGGCTGAAGCTAACGCTCTTGCTGTTCTTCCAGATGGAACTGGGGTTCAAGCGGGAGATTCGGTTGAGATAATTCTTCTTCATCAACTTACGCGTGGTCTTAATGTCTCATAGGCCTCTAACCTATTTACTGTGAAAGAAAAGTTAGTAGATTCCTTCGGGCGGGTACATAAAGATTTACGTATCTCCGTTACAGATCGCTGCAGTTTTCGTTGTACGTATTGCATGCCGGCAGAAGGTTTAGATTGGGTTCCTCGTGATGAACTTCTTACTTTTGAAGAAATTGAACGGGTGGCAAGCCTTACGGTTGAGCAATTTGGGATTGAAAGTATTCGTATAACTGGTGGAGAACCAACGGTGCGTGCTCACCTTCCAGTTTTGATAAAGAAACTTTCACAATTACCGGTTGATCTTTCAATGACAACAAATGGGGCCACACTTCGTACGCTTTCGAAAGATTTAGTTTCTGCTGGTTTGAGACGTATCAATATTTCTTTGGATTCTTTAAAGCCAGAACGTTTTACAGAATTGACTCTTCGCGACAATTTACCTCAAGTGCTTGACGGTATTAAGGCTGCAGTGGATGCAGGATTGAATCCGGTGAAAGTGAATGTGGTTGTAATGGCTGGAGTTAATGATGATGAAATTATTGACTTCGCTCGGTTTGGTCGCGAAACAGGGGTGACTGTTCGGTTTATAGAATTTATGCCCCTTGATGCATCAGAAGGCTGGACAAATAGCCAAGTAGTGACACAGAAGCAGATAGTCACAAAAATTGATTCAGAGTTTCCTTTGACGCCATTTAGACGAACTTCGGCTCCAGCGACTCGGTTTATTTACAAAGATGGTGGTGGAGAAATTGGTGTTGTCGCGAGTGTGACACAACAGTTTTGCGGAACCTGTGATCGAGTTCGCCTGACAGCAGATGGGCAGTTTCGAAATTGTTTATTCGCTGTTGAGGAATTTGATCTCAAGGGTTTACTTCGATCCGGGGCGGAAGACAAAGAGATTGCTGAAGCGCTTAAAGAAGTGGTGCAATCTAAGTGGGCTGGTCATGGGATAGGAACCGTGAATTTTATTCGCCCGGCTCGATCTATGTCTCAGATAGGTGGCTGAAGGTGGGTGATTTCAGTCATTTAGATGAACATGGGAGAGCTTATATGGTGAATGTTGGCGATAAAGCGAGTTCCCGTCGACGGGCAGTAGCGAGAGGGCAGGTGCATATGGCCTCAGAAACAATTCAAGCACTGTCTCAGGGCAATACGCCAAAAGGCGATGTTCTAGCGGTCGCTCGGGTGGCAGGTATTCAAGCAGCTAAAAAAACAGCCGAACTGATTCCTTTATGTCACCCTCTCCCTCTTACTTCTGCTTCAGTTAGTTTTCAGATAGAAGAAGACCATATAGGCATTGAGTCAACGGTAGAGACTGTAGGTCAGACAGGAGTTGAGATGGAAGCACTTACGGCTTGTTCGGTTGCTGCGTTAACGATTTATGACATGTGTAAGTCTCTTGACCGTTTGATGGTGATTGGATCGGTTGCTTTGTGGGAAAAAGAAGGTGGCAGGTCTGGAGTGTGGAAACGCGAGCAGTGAACAATCTTCGCGCGGAATGCGCGAAGATTCGCGCTATTCGCGCGAGGAAATCCACCAAAACATAGTATTTTAGTACTAAGGTCCTTTTTTGCCGAGATAAATCGGTGAACATAAGGGAGGGAACAGTGTTAATTCTTTTGGGGCTTGCAGTTTTGTGGGCAGCGGTTCTTCTTCCACCCATTCTCAGACGAAATACTCGACGACCAGTTTTAAGGCCTCCACTTACTGTAGTTGGATCTCATTACACCACCGGATGGCAAGCAGTGCAGAAGGCAGCTAAAGAGATTCCAAATAGTGCTCGTGCAGCGAAACGCCGCCGAAGAGACGTCTTAATAGCGTTGATCGGTATCGCAGTGATGACTTTCTTATTTGCTTTAGCAGTGGGAAGTGTTATGTGGATGGCTCATTTTCTAGCAGATGTAGCATTAGTTGGATATGGAACTCTTCTTACGCTGCGAAATCAGAAAGCTTTCGAGACCCAAGACGTGGTCGTTCCTTTCCGTCCAGCAACACCGTTGATGCCAGATACCGGTATAGCGATGCGGGATGAAGCAGTTCTTCGTCGTCAAGCCAATTAGAGACCACTAGGCTACGATCCACCCGATATGGGGGTGTAGCTCAGTTGGCTAGAGCGCTACGTTCGCAACGTAGAGGTCGGCGGTTCGATTCCGCTCACCTCCACCAGTTATCTCAGTGAGTTCTCATCGGGCATATAAACTTGTGTTTATGAGATTCCTGAATTCATTTTTGTGTGATGTCACATCGTCAACTCTAGCCGTGTCATGTTCTGACCTTGATGAAGAGGCAGCCGAGTTACGTTCTGAGATCAGCACAGTAAAAGAAGAAATCACAGAACTTAAAAAGGAAAATCCTCACGAAGACCAACTGGATGAAGCCGTCACCGAAAAACAGATAGCAATCCTCTCGAGTCCTTAGTTTTGAATGTTATGAATTCTGGTTCTCGTATTTCGGCTTTAGATGGACTACGAGGGTTAGCTGTTTCCGCTGTTGTTGTTTATCATGCATGGCCTTCGATTTTGCCAGGTGGCTGGATTGGGGTTTCAGTGTTCTTTACGCTTTCCGGATTTTTGATTACTCAGATTGTGGATCGTGACCATAAATTGACTCGGGTGTCTATGGCGAATTTTTGGGGCCGTAGAGCACGACGACTGCTTCCTGCGGTGATAGTGACAGTGACGGCAGTAGTGGCGGTTATCGCTGCTGTTGATCGAAACATTCTCCGTGATGCCGCTGAAGAGGGTCTAGCTGCAACTTTTTATATGCACAATTGGTGGTCAATATCTGAAACTGGAGGGTATTGGGAGATTTTTAATTCTGATCCCCGACCTTTTGCTCATCTTTGGAGTCTTTCTATTGAAGAACAGGTGTATTTATTTTGGCCGCTATTGATAGTCATGTTTGGCCTTCGTAAAGCGCTAGTAGTTGGGGCTGTTGTTGTAGCTGTAGGTTTAACCATTTGGTGGGGGGATGCAGATGCTTATTTTGCGACACCATTTCGTTTTACTGAAGTTTTTGTTGGGGCAGCGCTTGCATATGTAGTTAAAAGATATTCACGTTTTAAAGTTCCAGGGTTTCCAGCGTTGATCGCAGCCACTGGTATTCTGTGGGGCGTTTTTGTTCTTGGCGAGTCAGATCCGTTTGTAACAAAGGGTGCACTTTTGCTTATTGGTGGCGCTGCTACGATTCTCACGGGTTACAGCCTTCGTGAAACGAAACCTAATGTTTTGGTGGGTAGTGCCCCGTTAGCATGGCTAGGACAAAGAAGCTACGCCATTTATTTATTTCATTGGCCTTTCTTAGAACTACTGGAGGTTTCGCCTTTTATTGCTGTTGCTCTGACGCTTATCGCTGCAGAGATATCACATCATGTTTTGGAATGGCCGATTCGTACTGCTAGAAGAATCAAGAGACCTCTTTCTACTCTTGGTTTAGCCTCAGTCGTGAGCGCATTGGTGCTTGTGGTTGTAATTGTTGTTGGTCCGCGACCACCTTCTCAACAACAAATCGCAGGCGCTGTTGTTGCCGCTCTTACTGAAACCACGACTACAACAACTACGACTACTACAACAACAACTTCAGTGGCTTCTTTGGAACAAGAATCTTCCATTATTTCAACGACTTCAGAAGTGACGGCATCAACGACTTCTCTGCCAGAGGTAGAAACCCAAGAAAAAATACATGTTAAAATAAATCCTAAAGTCGCAGTAATAGGCGACTCCGTCGCAGAAAGTCTAAATCCAGCTCTTAATAGTTGGATCGAAACGCTTGGTGGAGAGTTGATTCACGAACCAGGACCTCTTTGTTCTCCACTTTGGGATCAAGAACATTATGAATTTTTTGCTATTGAACTTGAATGGAATGGAGAAAAAGAGCGATTTCTTGTAGAAGGGCCATGCCGTTCCACCATCTCCCCAGAGGCAGACCTAGTCTTGGTTTTTGACCATGGAGCCGTATTTCTAGAACACATAGATGTCCGTGATGAAAGTTCCATGTTTTTCCCAGATCCGGACCTAGTTGAAATGATACTTGAGTCATATTCAGGTCTTTTAAATGGAGCAGCTAAAGCAGACGCTCCACTTGTATTTTTTACCGCTCCTTACAGTTTTAAGTATCCAACTGCAGAGCAAGCGATGGTATATAACGAATTAATTTTAGAAATAGCTGAATTCAATAATCACGTATATGTAATTGATTCAGCTTCAAATGTAGAAGAAAATTCGGTTCGATACCCTCGCTATGATGGGTTACATTTCACTCCTGAGGGTCAAGTAAATTTCGTTGTAGACCAAATTGCTCCACATTTTGTGTCCGATTAGTTTATCTCTCAATAAATAATTGATTAAGTTTCCAGTAATTCTGAAAGCGCCTTAGAACAATCGACTGTAAGAGTTCCCGAGTATTTCATCACTGGGACCGCCTAACCAATCAAGAGCAGTGGCATAAACCGACCGTGTGTCAACAGTAATTGGCAGATCTCCATCAACTAGATTTTTCAAATCAAAATTCCCGTATAAACCTTTTCCAGATCCAATCAGAAATTGAACAGAAGCAGTACCATGATCAGTTCCTCCAGAACCGTTTTCTGTCACTCTTCTACCAAATTCACTCGTTGACATTAATAAAACTCGGTCTGCGTGGCCGTCAGATTCAATACGATTCCAAAAATTAGATACCCCAGTTGCAAAATCAATTAGAAGGTTTTGCTGCTGAACCAACTGATCAGAATGAGTGTCGAATCCGGGGACACTTACAACAATAACTTGAGTATCTAAGTTCATATCAATGAGTCCAGCCGCAGTTTCAAGAAGAGAAGAGAAAGATTCCTCCTCATAGGGATCGGAACTATTTTCAGATTTAGCTGAATCAATTATTCCCAATGCATCCAGAGAATTAGGTATCGCAGACTGTGCAGCCGCCAACGCAGGCTCATTTGATAGAGGAGAAGCAGTATTAAGAAAAGCTAATACAATACTTTCACTATCTGTGCCTGGAGGGGTTGCTAATCGAAATTTTGAAGGAGAGTTGATCACTGTTGAAATGCTGGAATTTCCGGTAAGAATCGATGCACCACCGCCAAGGGCTATTCCTCGAAGCGGGTTTGGAGTTGAACCTTCAGTGGCGTCTAACCAGCGTCCTATCCATCCTGTTTCCTCTTTATCTGTCCTTCCGCTAGCCCAAGCGTCTGTTGCTGCAAAATGCGATCTTCCCTGTTCAGGTATCCCAGAACCAGCGATGATCTTAAGCATCTCGTTATCCCAGAATTCAGACAACGGGGCAAGTGATGGGTGAAGTCCAAAATCGGTTCTTCCAGTTAAAGAAATCAGACTAGAATCCGGTAATCCAAGAGTAGGGCGAGCGTCATAGTAGACACCATCAAGGGGAACCAAAGTGTTCAGTCCATCGTTTCCACCAGCCATCTGAACGATTACTAAAACTGGGTTTTCAGGAGAAGTAGGAATGGAAGTGGAACTAGTTGTACTGGACGTACTTGGAATTGCATCTAAGGTTGTTGTGGAGGGAACTAACAATCCTTTTTCTGATTGGTCGCGTAATAGTGTTGCCCATGTTCCGACTCCTGCTGCAGTAGCGGCGGCACCACCTGAAAGATAAAGAAAACGTCGACGACTTAGTTCACTCATCTATATCACCATGAAATCCGGAGAGGCGAGAGCAATGGCGAGACAAATACGGCCTCTTTGATGCATAGGAGAGGTATTCCATAGTTCTTGCAGAGAAGTAACCGTCGGTTGATTAAATCCATCTGGATAACCGAAATAATGAGCGAGATCATCCCAGTTAGCGGAACTGGCTGCTTGTAGAGCGGGCGAGTCTTTTGAAGTATCAGAGGCAATGGTTATAGCAGCTGAAAAACGAGCTGCAGTAGAGGAAGCACTTAAATAGTTTTCTGTTTCAGGGAAGCCGCCCACATTTGGAGGTCTTCCTGGAATCATGTTCATTTCGCTCAAAGCACGAGCACGTCGTTCAGCACCTAATTCGACATCAGTGATTTTTTCGGCATTGATAAGCCAACTAACAGGACTTCGGATTATTTGAGTCCGCTTTCCCATAGAAAGACCTTTGTCAACAATCGCCTCAATCAGAGGAATGATTTGTAAATCATTATTGGAAAAAACAGATGCAAATTCATTTACTATCTCATCAGATATGTCATTACCCAGAACAGCATTTGATAGTTTCCTTGAAATAAATCCGGGGAGAGCCTCATGGTTAATGACAGCTTCTATGACAGTGTCAACGTCATGTACGCCTTTTACTCCAAGAAGAGTCTGAGGAGTATCATCGTGAAGACGAGGACGAAATTTAGCCATTCCATCACTTATTCTCCATCCAGTCAGAGCAGTAGAAGCAGCCTGCACATCGCTTTCAGAGTAGTTTCCAATACCCAACGAATAGAGTTCAAGAAGTTCTCTTCCAAAGTTCTCATTTGGTTTTTCTGCGGTATTAGAAGCTCCATCTAGAAAAATAAGCATTCCAGGGTCAGTGGTAACTTCACGGAGCATTGTGGAGTAGTTCCCTCGTGCATGTGTCCTAAGGAGACGTAGATGGTTTACATGCGCAGTCATGCTCTTCACGACTCTGCCGCTAACAGCAAAGTGGTCATGCCAGAAAAAAGTCATCCACTCTAAGAGTGGATCTGAGGTGAGTCGCATTTCATCTAACCAAAGGTCCAGTAACTTCAAAGAAGCAATCCTTCGTAGACGTTGGAAATCATCGGAGTCTCTGTCGGTAGGAATGAGATCTTCAATATTCTCAAATGGGCCTGAAGGTACTTCTAAACCGTATTTGCTTGGATCAATTCGTTTTCCCATGAATTCAGAGAGATCTTCATTCTGTAAGACAGAAAACTCATTACTGGTGAGCCCATACCCCAACCGGTTTGACATCCAGATTAGGTCTGCTTCGCTTCCCATTAGCGAGACCTATACAAGATTTGAAGCTTTCCATCACTTTCCATGCATGAATTATCACACACTTTTGTTAGAGGAACATGATGAAAAAGTAATGAAAATATGGATTATGACATTTTGTTGTCGGACTCTACGGCAGTTAAGAGAGTCTCAAAGATTTCCTCATGCTCGTTTTGAACTTCAGACCAACTCGCGGCAAAAGGATTTTCAAGGGGGTTTTGCAGAAAGCCTTCTCCCGCTTCAAGCACTGATTGCCCAAAGAGAGAAACCATAGATTCTTCTTGATCACGATCGTAAGACATCGAGTTAGATATCGCGTCACTTTCGTAATGTTCAATGAGTTCAAGAGCGGTTCGTATGTAAGTAGCTTTAAGAGTTCGGAAACTCTCTTGTGTGAGAGCGAATCCAGATGTTGTTAGTTTCCTGAAGAAAGCTTTCGCAATATCTCGACTCATACGGTAAAGACCTATGGTCTTATCGTTGTTAGATAGTGGCTGATGCTTATGGTCATAATCGCTAGCTATATCGACTTGGCAAATTCTTGAATTTGGATACCTCGCGTAAACTTCAGAAAGCACCCCAATTTCAAGCCCCCAGTCTGAGGGAAAGCGAAGCGAGCGAGCCACGCTGATATCCATCGCACTTTCTCCAGCGAGCGGATAACGAAAACTGTCCAGATATTCAAGTTCATCTGTACGACCAAATGTCGTAGCAAGGGCTCGGATTAAAGGAGTTACATATAGGCGACTCACGCGACCATGGAGACGTGTTACACCTTGATCGGTTGAAGACCGATAATAATAGCCTTTAGCAAACGCATAGTTGAACGACGGCTGAGCTATTGGATAAAGAAGACGAGCGAGCAGAGAACGGTCATAATTTCGAATATCAGCATCATGGCAAGCAATTGTTTGAAACCTATTTCTTGCCAAAAGATACCCAAGGCAGTACCACACATTTTTTCCCTTGCCAGACTTTTCAGAAGGAAACCCAAAACGTTCCAGCGAATAATTGATCTCTTGGAGACGTGGGCCATCCTGCCAGAGAATACGGTGCCTTTGTGGAAGTTTCGAAAAAAACTTTTTAGCAAATTCAAATTGTTCACCTGAAGCACGATCAAGGCCAATAACAATCTCGCTTAGATAACTAACTTCCCTCAGTTCTTCAACTATTTGTGGCAAAGCTGAGTTCTCAAGTTCACTGAAAAGACAAGGAATGACAAGAGCTATCGGACTTTCTTCACCCCAAAGAGTTAGATCTTTTTCTAATTCAGCAGTCTCGCGACCTCGTAATTGATGAATAGTCCCAATAGAACCGTTTTGGAAAAAGTCAGGCATAAGTTCAGGCTAGACGCAGGTCAAGGGGATATATCCATCTACTATCAGTAATAGATGAAAATTGATTTAAGGGATTACGGATATAAACCAGAGTTCGAACCTTCATTGGGTGAACTTGGGCGGATAGTGCGAGTAGATCGCGGAGAATGTGATGTCATCACTACAAAAGGGGTATTGCGAGTCCTCTCAGATTCTCAGCGGGCACAAAACCTTTTAGCTCCAGTAGTAGGAGATTGGATATCAATAATTGAAGACCCAGATCTCGGATTTTTAATCAACGAGATACTCGATCGTTCCAATACGGTCTCTCGACGTGACCCATCTGAACAAATAATTGAACAAGTATTAGTAGCGAATATAGATCATGTTTTTATAGTTCATGGTTTAGATCGTCCGTTGCCTCCCGGGCGACTTGAACGATTCCTCATCATTGCGCGAGACAGCAAAGCAGAAGTATCAATAGTTCTAACAAAAGCAGATCAAATTGAAGAATCTTCAGAACTAAAGACCACTATCCAGGCTGTAGCAGTAGATGTGCCAATTTTCACCGTCTCTCTAAAGAGTGAACCTCCAGAGGGATTGAAAGCGTTAAGGGACTTGATGAGAGTTGGGAAAACGATTGCGTTGCTCGGTGAATCAGGTGCTGGGAAATCTACCTTAATAAATGCTCTTATCGGCGATGAAATAATGACCACTGGTGAGGTACGTACAGGAGACAAGAAAGGCAGACACACTACCGTAAGTCGGGAAATGATTTTGAGACCAGAGGGAGGCGTCCTTATTGATACTCCAGGTGTCCGCTCTATAGGACTCTGGGATGCTCAAGAGGCATTAGAAAGAGTTTTTGAAGATCTTGAAGACTTAGCAACACAATGCCGATTCAACGACTGTATGCACAGTTCAGAACCTGATTGTGCAATAAGTAAAGCTAGGGAAAAAGGGCAAATAGATTCTCGTCGCGTTGAGAGATATATCGCTTTACGAGATGAACTAGAAGATCAAAAGAACCGAGAAGTGAAAGAATAAAATGGTTCTCACTGACCCGATTAAGCTACAGATTCTCTAAGGTGCAGGTATGGGTTTTAAGAAAATGTTCATAGATCACCCAGCATCAGTAGGAGAAACATATTTTCAACATGCTCGACGGGCAATAATCATGAGCCTTCGCATGCTAGGAGCAGGCCTAGCAGCATTCGTCCATGCGCTCATTCCAGGTTTATTCACGACAAAAGCTGGAGATGTAGCAATCGAAGTTGCAGAAGAAATAACAGAACTCCGTAACTCTTCAACTCAACTATGAACCCTGCACCTCTGTGCATAGAACTCACACGCGGTAAATCAATAGAGAGCTTTCATTACGTTGACGTAGCTGTAATGAACTTGGAGGGGAAGAAAGTTACCGGATGGGGAGATTATGAAAAATCAGTTCTTCCTCGTTCAGCCATAAAACCAATTCAAGCCCTTCCATTGATTGAGACAGGAGCTGCTGAGGCATTTCAACTAAGTGAAATAGAGATTGCTTTAGCATGTTCTAGTCACAATGGTGAAAAACTACATGTAGAAGCAATAGAGAATTGGCTTTCAAAAATAGATTGTTCCTCTAACGAACTTGCATGTGGTCAACATGACCCAATGAATTTCGATTTAGTCAAAGAAGAACTTTTCAAGGGAAAACTTCCAAAGGTCACAGCAAATAATTGCTCTGGAAAGCACACCGGATTTCTCACCGTCATGCAGCACCTCGGAATCAGTCTTGAAAATTATTTAGATCCAAAACATCCACTACACACAAATTATGTCACTCCTATTCTGGGCGAAATGTGTCAGATAGATCTTTCAAAACAAGAACCAGGCGTTGATGGATGTGGCGTGCCAGTTTGGGCTGTTCCTTTAAGCGGCCTAGCGACAGGATGGGCAGGAATGATTGAAAGACCTTCAGCAGCACCACTATTTCAGGCAATGACCAATCAGCCTTTTTATGTTGCCGGAACAGGGCGTGCTTGTACTGAAATGATTCTGTCTACCAGAGGTGAAGCCATAGTGAAGACAGGAGCAGAAGGAGTCTTTTGTGCAGTTGTTCCTGACCAAAAAATAGGAATAGCTTTGAAGGCTCGTGACGGTGCATCTCGAGCAGCAGCAACAGCCTTAACTTGGCTCTTAGCAGAGTTCGGAGTAACCGAACGAAAAGAACCTCAACTCCTTACAAATCATGCGGGTCAAGAAATAGGAGAAATTCACGTATCTGTTTAGATAAAGATTAAAACTATTTACAAACGGGAAACAGTCCCGAAACGAAACGAATGTAATTTCTGACATAACATGTCAAAGAAGCAAGTGCATCAATACTTGTGATAATAAATTAAGCAAAGTTCTTGAATAAGGAGACACCTTGAAATTAGTTACAGCAGTCATAAAACCTTTTAAACTTGATGATGTGAAAGACGCATTATCTGCACTGGATGTTCAAGGCATGACAGTAAGTGAAGTGCAAGGATTCGGACGTCAAGGCGGTCATAGTGAAACTTATAGAGGCACTGAGTACAAAGTTTTATTTACCCCAAAAACAAGAATTGAAGTAGTTGTTGATGATGACCAAGCTGACTCGGTAGTTGAGTCAATCGTTGATGCGGCACGAACAGAAAAAATTGGTGACGGCAAAGTATGGGTCACAGACGTAGATAATCTGATACGTATTCGAACAGGAGAGCGTGGACCAGACGCTATCTGATAAAGAAATTAGGAGAACTAGTGGCTAATTACACCGTATTTCACAACCCAAATTGACATGCTTCAAAAAATGCTTTAGCGGTCGCTGAAGAACTAGGAAAAGAAGTAGAAGTTATTCTCTATATGAAGGAACCTCCAACCGCTGAAACATTGCACCGTATCGCAGATGGTTTTGAAGGCCCAGTAGAGGACTTAGTACGAAAAGACTCACAGTTCAAAAAACTAGAGTTGAATGAACAAGATTATGTTGATGACCCGTCGGCAGTAGTTGAGTTACTTTCTCAGAAAAAGGTTTTAATTCAAAGACCAATTTTGGTTTACGGTGATTTATCAAAAAATAAAAAAATCACAGCTTGCGTAGGCCGGCCAAAAGAAAAAATTTATGAATTCTTTGGACAAGATGACTAATGAAACCCACCGCAGATCTTTGCGATGAATACGGTGAGGCGATAAAAGTCATTACGGGGCCGTTTATTAGTTACGGCAAAACCACAGCGTGTTGCGGCGAAGTTGTCACTCTTGATGTTGAAGATGACAATTCGCTTGTTCGAACAACTTTAGAAGAAAAAGGTCAAGGCCGAGTCCTAGTCATCGCAGGAAAAGGGTCAACACGTTGTGCTCTAGTTGGGGGAAACCTTGGCGCTCTAGCTTCAGAAAATGGATGGGCGGGAATCGTGGTTGATGGTTGTGTTCGAGATACTAATGAATTATCAACCAATCCGATGGGGATTTATGCACGCGGTACTTGTCCAAGACGCAGCCATAAGCAGGGAAGAGGCAACCGAGACATTTCAGTAGAAATCTCAAACGTAACCATTTCTCCAGGAATGCATTTATGGGCAGACGTAGATGGAGTGGTCGTAGCAGATCAAAGTATTGCTTTATGAAAACTCTTTGGCATTTAGTCAAAAGATTCACCGGTTCACTTCAGCAAAAATCTATAAGTGAACGAGATCACCTATGGGTACAACAAATCTTGTCTTATCAAGAGATGGTTTTATGGGAATCAATGCCTCAGAATGACCAGCATCATTCAATAGAAGTAGCGCGACGAGTAGACAAATCCTTAGAAAAATCAGAACAAACAATTCTTACAGCCGCTTTACTACATGACATAGGGAAAGTAACTAGTAAAACTGGAGTAGGGATGCGTGTCTTAGCTACTTTGATCGGAGTGGTCACCTCTGAAATTCAACATAAGAGTTGGTCTCAAAGACCAGGACGTATAGGAGAAATAGGTCGATATTTGTGTCACGCCATTGATGGGGCATCACTTTTACAAAAAGCAGGAAGCGATTCTCTTGTAGTGACCTGGGCTAGTGAACACCATCTCCCACAACATCAATGGACAATCAATCTAGAAATAGGGAAAATTCTTAAATCAGCAGATGATGATTGATCTCTACCGGAGAATCAAACCAAGATTATTTTTCGCTCTATCAAGAGTCGCTCTAGCTACTTCACGGGCCTTATCGGCACCTTGTGTCAGTAGACGGGTAGTTTCAGCAGGATCGTTTGCTAATTCGTAGTAACGACTCTGTACAGGTCGAAGCAACTCAATTACAGACTCAGCAGTAGCGCCTTTGAGCTCACCGTAGTTACTTAATCCAGCACCTACATGTTGAGGGTCTTGTCCAGTCGCAGCGCCAAGTATCGAAAGAAGATTAGATACCCCAGGTTTATTAACAGGATCAAAAATGACTTCTCCATCGCTGTCAGTGACAGATCGTTTGATCTTCTTTTCAATCGTTTTTTCATCATCTAACAAAGAAATTGATCCTTGTGGGCTGTCTTCAGACTTCGACATTTTGCTGGTTGGATCTTGAAGATCCATAACACGAGCTCCAGCAGGAGGAATAACAGCTTCCGGAACAACAAAAGTTTCTCCATACCGATTATTAAAACGCTCTGTTAGGTCACGGGTTAATTCGACATGTTGGCGCTGGTCTTCTCCAACTGGTACTTGATCGGTGTCATAGAGAATGATGTCACTTGCCTGCAAAGCCGGATAAGTAAACAAGCCGCCAGAAACAAAGTCGGCTTTATCAGACTTGTCTTTGAACTGTGTCATTCGTCTTAACTCTCCAAAAGAGGCCGTGCATTCCATGAGCCAAGCACATTCCGTGTGTTCAGAAACATGGCTTTGAATAAAAAGTGTGCTTCTGTCAGGATCAATACCAACAGCTATAAGCATTTGTGCCAAAGAGAGAGTTGAAGTTCTTAATTCCTCAGGGTTTTGAGGCAGAGTCAAAGCATGTAAGTCGACTACACAATAAACACTTTCATTTTCGTCTTGTAAAGAAGCCCAATTGCGTAAAGCGCCCAAAAGATTTCCAAGGTGAACTGAGCCAGAAGGTTTTATGCCAGAAAAAATACGTGCCATCAACGCTCACACTAATAGGTCAAACACCGAAATGGAGTGACAATTAAAAGACAAGGCCTCCTATTCACCCCTTTGGAGCGCTCACCCTCTACGGTCATTCCTATGAGTGTCACAGTTAACACACCAGTATTTGATGGACCATTCGATTTACTACTCCATCTAATACTCAAAGAAGAAGTTGAACTCTATGAGGTATCACTTTCGTCAGTGGTCGACGTCTATATAACTGAGTTAGAAAGACTAGAAAATCTTGATCTTGAATTAGCTACAGAGTTTCTCCTGATCGCCGCCATTCTTGTAGAACTAAAAACTCGAAGAATGCTACCCGGCAAAGAACGCGATGACTTAGAAGATGAATTTGGGCTTTGGGAAGAGCGAGATCTTCTACTAGCCCGACTTCTTGAGTGTAAAACCTTCAAAGATGCCGCAGTTATTCTTCGCCGTCTTTCAATAGATGCATCTCAGTCATGGCCACGACGAACAGGACTTGAAGAACGTTTCTTAGGTTTAGCTCCAGATCTATTAGCAGGAGTCACATTAGAAGATATCCGAAATTCATATATCTCGGCAATGACCCCGCGACCTACAAATCATATAGATACCTTTCACATAGCCCCAATCAGGTTAAGTGTCGCAGATGCAGTTAAGGAACTTGTCGACGAAATACCAACTTCTGGGACTATCTCATTTCGACAAATCACAACAGGATTAGTGGACCGTATTGAAGTAATAGTTCGTTTTCTTGCGGTTCTTGAACTTTTCAAGCAAGGAGTAATAGAGATTGATCAAATTGCTAGTTTCGGAAGTATTGAAATGCGCTGGGCCGACGATGCTGGACCGGCAAATGTAGATCTAATTGATATTTATGACGGTTAAGAAATGAATGAATCAGAAGAACTAAGTGTTAAACAAGCAATTGAATCCATTCTTATGGTGGCGACTGATCCTGTACCCCCAAACCTATTAGCTCAACTTCTAGAGAAGCCAACATCTGACATCGAGGCAGTATGCGAATCGTTGTCATGGGAGTATGAACAAGAGAACCGAGGCTTCATCTTGGTTCGAGTCGCTGGCGGCTATAGATACCAAAGTCATCCTGAGCAAGCGCCATGGGTGGAAAGGTTTGTAATAGAAGGACAAAGCACCCGCTTAACAGCAGCAGCATTAGAAACTCTTGCCATTGTCGCCTATAAACAACCCATCTCACGGGCTCAAGTTTCTTCAATTCGCGGAGTCGACGTTGATGGGGTTATCCGCACTCTGCAGCAGCGAGGATACATTGACGAACTTTCACGTGACACAGGACCCGGAAATGCTGTTCTTTTTGGCACAACGCAAAGTTTCTTAGAACGTATGGGTCTCAATTCATTAGATGACTTGCCGTCACTGGGCGGCTTTGTCCCAGGAGCAGAAGTCGTAGAGGCACTAGAACGCGGACTGCGTTACGACACAGATTTAGAAGAGGAAGCAGAGGAGAAATCTTCAACTTCAGAATCTGAGTAATGTGAGTACAGAGAAACCAGAAGGCGAACGATTACAAAAGGTATTGTCACGCGTCGGCTTCGGCAGTAGAAGAGTTTGCGAAGCATTAATCCTCGAAGGCAAAGTAAAAGTAAATGGGCAAGAAGCTCAACTTGGCTGCAGAGTAGAAATAGAAACAGACCTCGTCACTGTAGATGGAGCTCCTATAGGAGTACGCCCAGATGTTGTTTATTACTTGCTCAATAAACCTGCTGGAGTGGTTACCACAGCAGATGATCCGCAAGGCCGTCCCACTGTAGTGGAAATAGTTCCTTCAGATCCTCGAGTTTTCCCGGTCGGACGACTTGATTCAGACACCGAAGGTTTGTTGATTCTCACGAACAACGGAGAACTAACTCATCGCCTTACCCACCCATCATTTGGTGTAGAGAAAGAATACGTAGCTGTGGTGGAAGGAAACCCTTCACGTTCTTCTTTACGTCTATTAAGAGAAGGCGTAGATCTCGAAGATGGAAAAACTTCACCAGCCAAAGTTGCCTTAATTGAAGAAGGAACGATACGACTCACTATTCATGAGGGAAGGAATCGTCAAGTTAGAAGAATGTGTTCAACTGTGGGGCATCAAGTCAAACGGCTGATACGGACTCGCATAGGTCCGTTGTCTGATCGGTCGTTATCTCCGGGGGAATGGAGGGAACTAACTATGACAGAAATCCGGTCTTTAGAAAGAGCAGTAGCAGATTCCGATTAATTCAGCGGAGAGTCAAGCGAGGCTCCTGTAACATCTGAGGTGATGATTATTTCTCTATACGCGACTAAGTTGCAAAAATACGTATGAGTCGCCGCGCAACAGTAGTGGGTGTCGGACTTATCGGCGGATCAATAGGTTTAGCTTTACGCGAACGAGGTTGGCATATAAGTGGCGTTGACACCGATAATGACTGCCTAAATCGTGCACTGGAATTAGGGACAATAGACAGCATTGGCTGGGATGCAGAAGCAGAAATCATTTTCGTCGCCACCCCAGTGAGCACAGTTGCCTCATTAGTAAAAGAAGCTCTCGTAAGCTCACCTTCCGCTGTAGTCACAGATGCTGGAAGTGTCAAAAACCCCATAGTGCAAGAAATTAGAGATCAAAGATTCATTGGAGGTCACCCAATGGCTGGATCCGAACAAGAAGGAGTTGACGGGGCCTCGGCCACCATGTTTGCCAATGCCAACTGGGTATTAACACCAACAGAGTTAACAGGAGACAAAGAATTTGCGATAGTCCGTGAAGTTGTCACATCTCTCGGCGCAGAAGTAGTCACTCTTTCACCTGAGCGTCATGACGCTTTAGTCGCCACTGTTTCTCATGTTCCACATTTAACAGCCGCAACCCTAATGGGTCTCGCCTCCACTCAATCTGAAGAACATTACGCCGTACTTCGACTAGCAGCAGGCGGATTCCGTGATATGACACGTATAGCCGCAGGAAGCCCAGGGATCTGGCCAGATATTTGTAAAGAAAATAGTGGAGCGATCACAGAAGTTCTCGATGACCTCATAGAAGATCTATCGCGTGTCCGAAACGAAATAGCTCAAGAGGATAAAACCGCATTATTGAAAAGACTAGAAAAAGCACGCCAAGCCAGAATTAGTTTGCCAACAGGAGCACCGCGATCTTCGGAACTGATAGAGGTTCGAGTCCCTATCCCAGACCGCAAGGGAGAACTTGCAGCTATTTTCGCACTAGCAACAGATCTGGATGTAAACATTTACGACCTTGAAATGGCTCACTCATCTGAAGGAGATAAAGGCGTAGCAGTGCTCATAGTTGAAACATCTCTAAGCGAACGCCTCCAAGGTGGGTTAATGGCAAATGGCTATCGACCAACATCTCAGCCTTTAGCATGACCATCCAAAGAATAAACTCAATAAGTTCTTTGACGGGACGAATAAATGTTCCAGGAGATAAATCTATTTCTCATCGCACTCTCATGCTGGCAGCTCTCGCAAACGGAAAATCTGAAATTTCAGGTTTGAATAGTGGACAGGATGTTCGACAAACACAACTCATCATCTCGGCTCTCGGAGCAAAAGTAGAGAACGACAAAGGCACCTGTTTGGTAGAAGGCGGGAAACTTAAAACACCTAATCAGGTGCTGAATGTAGGGAACTCCGGTACCGGCATCCGTTTATTAACTGGCTTACTCTCAGGGATTCCCTTACGTGCCG
>PVBE011450957.1_pt1 | contig 60934 bp, 42 predicted proteins | sample 1631181 | NCBI WGS metagenome assembly PVBE01 (sample SAMN08397723, study PRJNA350692) | Marine metagenome, whole genome shotgun sequencing project. | isolation source: water | place: Pacific Ocean | collected 2012-04
CGGCATGGACACCAGCACCACGCCCCAGTATGTGGACCCGGATCTGGAGACCCAGGCCAACGGTGGCTACAACCCGACCTCCAACCCCCCCGGCCAGGCGACGCCGGGCCTGGACAACACCTTCTATGTGGGCCAGATGGACCTTGTGGTGCGTGTCAGCCAGGTGCACACGATCTGGTTCGAGGCGGCCGGCCTGACCAGCCCGACCTACCTGGAGCCCGTGCTAGAGCCCCTGGCCCAGGATCAGCCCTTGGGCACCGAGGTCGTGTTGGCCTTCCGTGGCGCGACCAACATCACCACCGCCATTCCCAAAGAAAACGCCACCTACCTGGATGCCTACGGGAACATTCCGACCGGTGTGGTTTTCATGGATGACGACACCTGGAAGCCGAGCATTTCGGACATTGATGGCGCAGCCTGGTACCAGACGCGTATCACCTTCATCTCGAATACCGAAACGTACCTGACGCCGGAGCTCTCGGCGCTGGCCGTCGCCTACTACGAGTAGATCAAAGCGGACCTCCCAAACAAACTCGACCCATGCCCCAGCGAATGCGCACCAGCTCCGTCCTCTTCTCCTCCCTCCTCCTGGCCTTGGGGGTCAGTGCCTGTAGCAGTGAATCAGATCCTACGGGGGTCGGCTCCGGCTCCGGTGACAACACCTTCGTCATCCTGGACATCAGCGTGGCCGAGGGCGAGGTCTGGAAGATCAACCGGCCCATCGACATCACCTTTTCCGAGGCCTACGACTTCGCCACGGTCAGCCTCAACACCGTCAACATCCTGACGGAATCCGGAGCGCCCGCCCTGGGATCGTTCCTGCAGGTGGATACGCGCACCCTGCGCTTCCAGCCCACCTGTCCCACCCAGTCGGACTTTTCCGATGCGGGCTTCAGCCCCGGCGGAGTGCGCTATCGCCTGCTGGTCGTGGGTGCCGGCAGCAATCCCGGAGCGAGCATCCAATCCCTGGCCGGGGAGGCCCTGGAGCAGAGCCAGGCAGTGCAGTTCAGCACGCCGGTTTCCCAGGACGCCATCGACCTGTTCCTCGATCCCGTGGCCGGCCCGCCGGCTGTGATCATCCGGGCCGAGGGCTCGCCCCTGGAAGAAGCCTCCTATCTGGAGCTGGGCGATGATCCGGACAACCGCGTGTATTTCGAGCGCGACCAGGCCACCGGCGAATCCAGCCTGCCCCCGGGATTCGAGGCGCCCATCAACCATTACAGCATTCAGGAAAACCATCTGGCCTTGATCCTGGAGATCAACCAGCCGGTGAACCCCGGATCGGCCAACATCAGTTCCAGCTGCGTGGGCCTGGAGTATGCCGGGCCCAACTCCAGCTGGCTGCCCGTACCCACTCAGGTGGAGCTGGTGATCAACTGCACCGAGTCCGGTGCCACCCTGCGCCTCTCACCCATCGGGCTGCTGCCCCAGGGGCGCACGGTGCGGGCCTTCATCACCCCTGAGTTCGAAGATCTGGTCAGCGACCGCAACTTGATCACACTGAATACCTTCGCCTCCATGACCATGGCCATCTCCACGGATGATCTGGGCCAGCCGGCGGACGATGTTGATGAGTTCATGGAGTCCTTCCTCGTAGGTGGCGGCGGCGATGATTCCATGGAGGACATCACCGGCAGCACGGCCAATCCCATGGCCAGCTGGGAGGACGGCAGCCTGACGGCGGCCTTCGATTTTGATGGCACCGGCGGCCCCGGAGGAGATTTCGACTGGCACCTGGACTTGGGCCAGGGTGGCACCTTCAACAACTTCATCTTTGACACGACCTCGACGGTTATTACCGGAGGTCCCGGGGGCCTGGCGACGGGAACCCAGACCTGCATCAACGGCGTGATCGATGTTCGAAACCTGTACATTCCAGCCACTGCCCGCCTGGTCGTGGTGGGGCCGAACACGCTGATGATCAACGCCACGGGATCCGTGGTGATTGATGGCGAGTTGATCGTCAAGGGCAGTAACAGCCCCGGCGTGCAGACGCTCAATACCAGCAACCAGCCCGAGCCCGGCGCGGCGGGTAACGCCGGTGGTGGCTTCGGCGGCCAGGCCAGCTACCTGACCAGCCAGTCCACCCCCGTGGGGGAGACCGGTTACGGACCCTTCCAACAGCCCGGCGGCGGCGGGGCCGGCGGCGAGACCGGCTACGGAACCGGTTCCAGCGCAAACCGACGCGGGGCCGGTGGCGGTGGGGGGGGGCTTCGGACCTGACATCTACTACGACGGCGGCAGTGGTGGCTCCAGCGCGCGTGTGCAGGAGCTCATCGGCTTCGATGCGGAGCCCGGCTTCCACGGTGGTGACAATGCCCTCGGTGCCCTCTCCGGCAACCCGCCGCCGGCCGGTGGCGCTCCTGGGATCGGTCCCTTTATCGATGGCGACGACAGCAATGATTTCCTCGGACTGATGGTGATGGACGGCAGCGGAGATCTCGTCCTCGGAGAACTCTCCAAGGTCTGGGCTGGTGCCGGTGGCGGCGGTGGCGGCGACTCGGTTTCATCCAATAGCTTCCCCCTCGACCCCTGGAGTAACAGCGGCGACGAGAAGGGCTCCGGTGGTGGCGGAGGCGGCGGTGGCCTCCTGGTCCTGGCCCTGGGCGAGATTCGCATCTCGGAAACCGGTTCGATCAATGCCGAGGGCGGCACGGGCGGGGGTGGCGAAAACACCAACGGTTTTGACCGCGTGGGCAGCGCCTCCGGCGCCGGTTCCGGCGGCCACATTGTGCTGCAGAGTTCCACCGCCGTGCGCGTGGAGGCGGATCCCGCAAACTTGATGGGTTTCCAGAACGTCTACAAGGATGACTCCTCCGGCCACGACCCGCGCTCCATCACGGCCCTGGGGGCCGAGGGCGGCGCTGGTAGGGGAAACAAGGGCGGTGCCCGCCAAGGTGGCGCACAGATGCCCTGGAAGTGCGATGCTATCACGCCGGAGTTCCTCAATGGCAACCCGCCGGTGAGCGAGACCTGCTTCACCGCCAATACGGTCAACGGACATGTGGACGGCGCCGGTGGCGATGGCGGTCCCGGAGTGATTCAAGTCCATGTCAACCAGGCCTCGGACTTCTTGCTCGGGCCGCCCCCGGGCATACCCTCTGACCAGTTGTCCAGCGGACAGTACGACATCACCTATTGGTTCGCGCCGCCCCCGGTGACGGTGCTCCAGAGCAAGAACAATCCCTTGACTGCGGACTCGACCTTCTCCGGTCGCATGATCCCCTTCTTCGGCCGCGAGTCAGCCTCCCAGTCCAAGTGGATCGCCCTGGGTGGAGCGCGGGTCAACCCCGTCATCGGCCAGCCGTCGGATCAGGTCATGTTCTTCAACTCCGGCACGGATCCGGCCAGCGGCGAGGTGCTGCGTTCCGGCGAGAGCATCCAGCGCCTGTCACCCCTCCTGGGCCCGGCGGCGGTCATGGACTCCAGTGCCGCGCTCGGTCAGGGCGCGGTGGACTCCTGGGCCTTTGACGCGGTCGCGAACAGGACGACTAACCTTTTGAGCTCCGGCACCGGAGCCCTCTCCTTCAACTCCTTTGGGACGCTCTACTCGATCTCGCTCGTGGCTGGTTCATCCAGCTTGGAGGACATCGAGACGGCCCTCCTTGCGGTGCTCGATACCGGCCCCCTGGGTGAGGGTGTCAATGTGGCCATCACAGGCACGGCTCCAGCGGGAACCTTGGAGCTGACCTCCACGCTCGAGGGTGCCGCCTACGCGATCACGGACATCTCCTCGACCATCGCCGATGGAGTTGGTGATGACCTGACCATCGACGGCACGCCCGGCGGCTCCAACAATACGGAGGAGGGGACCGATGGAGTGGGCATGCTCGGAAGCCATGGTCTGGAGATCATTCTGGACGCCTCTGAACTGGTGGACGCCACCGGCGATACCAGTGCCATGGAGACCTACCTGAACAACGATGTCTTCGAGCGCAACCCGGACCTGCTCAAGCACTTCACTGTCATGGTGGCCGATGCCGCCGACGGCACCTCCTACCAGTTCATCGAGGTGGAGGACGCCAGCTACGACCCGCTCACCGATAGCCTGACGCTGACCCTCGACAGCGCTGGCCTGGCCGGCGGCAGCCTGCTCCTGGACAACGGTTCGCAGGTGGTCTCCGTCCTGCCGAACTTCATGAGCGTGTCCACCAACGGCATTGCTGACACCTATCCCAGCACCAGCAGCATCACGGTCAGCTACGATGCGGCGGGGATCACCAGCCAGGGCCTGCCCGACGAGAGCACCACCTTCGCCGGACAGAACGGGGCCTGGGCCACGGACATCCGCCAACTCAACCAGAGTGAATGGGACTTCTTCCGCTTCCGGGTGCACTTCAACATCATGACTGATGTGAACTCAAATGTGGATGTGAGCACCCCCAAGCCCAGCCTGGAGTTCCTACGCATGCCCTTCCGCTTCTGATTCGAAGCCCGCGGGCCAACGAGAAGCAGGGCCGGCCTCCCCAAGTGGGAGGCCGGCCTTTTTATTTGGGAGGCGGGGGTGGTTCAATGGTGCGGTGATGCCCATGCCCCTGCGAGCACTCCGCCGCCCGAGCGCTGCCTGCCTGGCCCTGGCCCTGGCCCTGGCGGCCTGCGACCACCGGCGTCCCGGGGCCGACACCCTGGAACTGGAGTTCATCCGGCCCGTGAACCGCAACGGGGTCTACCTCAATGAGCAGCTGATCTTCTACTTCAACCGCCCGGTTGAACCGGCATCGGTGACCGGGGCCAGCGTGCGCGTGGAGGACTCCGGAGGAACGGCCGCCCGGGGCCGACTTCTGGTGCGCGGCAAGGAGGTGCGCTTCGTGCCCGCTGCCGTGCTCTCTCCAAACCTCTCCGATGGAGGCTACCGGCCGGATACGGGCTACACCGTACGCCTGGGGGGCTTTCCTGAGTTGGGAGGCCTGCGCGCCGTGGGAGGTGGGCCGCTCTCGGTGGCCCACACCATTCCCTTCCACACGGTGGCAGTGGAGGAACCGCGCCGGGGCTTTGTGTTCGCTGACGACACGCCTGAGGAGGCCAGTCCCCTGCGCCTCGTGTCCCACATCCTGACACCCGACGAGCCGGTGACGTTGACCTGTGCCGAACCCCTGGATCCCTCCACCCTGCGCGCCGGTGAGGTGGTCCTGGTGGAGGCCGCTTCCGGCCGCCGGATTGTCCTGCGCGGCACCTTCGTGACAAACGCCCCGCGGAGCCTATCCGGGGCTGGCTCCCTACACCGTCCGGCCGCCGTGTTGGACCTCTATGCCCCCGAGCGCCTGAGCCCCGGTGACTACTGGCTGCCTCCGCCCGAAGGCGAGGGCCTGCGAGATTACGGGGGCAATCCGGTCTGGCTGCCGACCTCACCGTCCTCCCGGCGTGGCCAGCGCGTCACACTTGTGGAAGCCCGGGAGGACCGCGGCCGCGGGGAGCTGTGGCTGCCACTGCTGGAGACCAGGCTGCGTTCGCCGGTGGCCCTGCCCGGGGCCGCGGGTACGGCGCGCTGGGACGGAGATGGCCGAATTCGTATTCGCTACCCGGCGGCGGCGGGCACCGGGCGCAACGGATTACTGGAGCTGGCCGGCACCGAAGAGCGGACGGACCTGCACGGCACCGGCCTCAGCGTCCCCGCCGGCACGCACTGTGACCTGGGCTCCGCCGAGGGGCTGCGCATCCTGCGTTCCCAGGGCAGTATCTCCATTGCCGGAAGCCTGGTGCGGCGGAGGGGCTCGGGCAAGACTGCGCGTCCCATGGACTTCGGCCCCGACGAGACCCTCACCGCCTGGTTGCGACGGGCTGTGGAAAGCGCGAGTTCCTGGACCGTGTTGATCGCCGGAGGGGACCTCTTCATCAGCGGCTCATTGGAGGTGGATACGCCCCTATTGCTGGTGGCCGGTGGAGCCATCCGTGTCTCCGGCAGCGCCAACGCCCAGCGCCGCCAGCTGTGGCTTCTGAAGGATGGCGGCGGTCTGCGCCTGGATCCCACTGCCAGTGTGGCGCCGCTACGCATGGATGCTCCCGAGCGCAATCCCCTGGTGGCGCCCCTGGTTTTCTCCGTCAGTTCTGCCTTGGTGCCCCCCTGGGGCCGCGTCGAACGCTGGTTGTCGGGGGAGGCGGGCGGTCACGCGGGTCAGGGGGCCTGGAGCGTGCGCTATGGCCAGCGCAGCGCTGGAGCCCCCTGGCCCGAGCACTGGGCGGAGCATCCCCGGGCCCTGACCGGAGCGGGCGGCCTGCACCTGCGCGTGGATCTGACCGTGGAACCCGCACCGGGCCGAGCCTGGGATCCGCCGGAAGTTGACTACGTGCATTTGCGTTGGGCCACCGCAAACCGTGAGGAGGCCGAATCCCGGGATCCGGGGGTCGAGTACGATGACCGCTGACATGATCCTCCCGGCCCTGGCCCAGCTGCAGCAGGACTTCACCTCCTCCCCTGAAGTTGTCACCGTAGTCTGCGGCCTTTTCGGCCTGGTCATCGGATCCTTCCTGAACGCCGCCATCCATCGTCTGCCGCGCCCGGGGTTGACGATCAGCAAGCCACGCCGCTCCGCCTGCCCGGCCTGCGGGCGCAGCCTTTCCTGGCGCGAAAACGTGCCACTGATCTCCTGGCTGGTACAACTCGGCCGTTGCCGCGGCTGCGGTTGGCGCATTCCCCTGCGCTATCCCCTGGTGGAGGCCCTGACCGCTGGCCTGTTCGTTTTTTCATCCCTCTCCACACAGCACGGCGATTTCTCCCTCTTGGCCGTCCGCCTGTTGGCCGTGGCCGGCCTGCTGGTGGCCACCTTCGTGGACCTCGAGTTCTTTGAAATCCCCGACCAGGTTTCCCTGGGAGGCATGGCCCTCGGCCCCATCGTCTGCCTGGCCGTGCCGGCCCTGCACGCGGACTCCTGGATCGCCATCAACATGACGCCGCTGGGGGAGGCCGTGGGCCCCGTGGCGGCCCTGACCGCCGGCTGCGCGGGCCTGCTGGTGGGTGGCGGTGGTCTCTACCTCCTGGGAAGGCTGGGCAGCGCCGCCTTTGGCCAGGAGGCCATGGGCTTCGGTGATGTCAAGCTGGTGGGCGCCGCCGGCCTGTGGCTGGGGCCCGGGGGCGTCCTCGTGGCGCTCATGCTGGCCTCCCTGGCGGCCTCCTGCATCGGCATCGGGAACATCCTGCGTTACTACTGCCTGCTCCGGAGGCGCCGGGCCCGGCGCGGTCAACCCCACGGCCCCGGTCGGAGCCTGCGCACGGCGCGCAGCGCCGGCCGCTTTGTGCCTTTTGGCCCGTATCTCGCCCTGGGCATTGGAATCGTGCTGCTGCGCTGGAATGATGTGAGTGCCTGGCTGCTGTCCCTCGGCGCTTGAGGCCCCACTTCGCCCTAGGGCCCGGGTCACCGAGCGCGCCACTGCGTCCGGGCACCCGCCGTTGCGGCCGCGCCGCGCACCCTCACCACGATCTCTCGAGAGAAAAAAACAACAATGACCCACAACCAAAGCACCCCGGCGAGCCTGGCCGGAATCCTGATGACCCTGCCCCTGGTGGCCGGGTGTGTTTCAAACTCCACCTTCCGCCAGACCATCGGCGACCGCGAGGCGGAGATCCGTTCCCTGCGCGAGGAGCGCGTGGCTCTCAAGACCAGAATCCAAAACCTGGCCGGCGAGCGTGACACCCTGGAAGTAGCCCTGGCCGATGCCAGCCTGCGCGTTATCGAGATGCCGGTACCGGAGCCCGTGCTCTACCCCGGTCTGGATGATGCTGGCGTGGGCTATGGCATGGTGGGCGGCAACCTGGTGTTGACCATTCCCTCCTCCGTGACCTTTGGTTCGGGCCAGGCCGCGCTCACGGACGAGGGCCAGACGGTCCTGAAAACCGTGGCCGCCACGCTGCTGGCCGAGCACCCCCAGGGTACCTATTTTATCGAAGGCCACACGGACACGGATCCCATCTCCAAGTCCAAGTTCGACTCCAACCGGGACCTTTCCCTGGCCCGCGCCATGGCGGTCCTGCGGCACTTGGTGGAAGAGAGCGGCCTGGCCGACGAGCAGTGCGTGGTTGTCGGGCACGGGGAGTACCACCCGGTGGCCGGGAACGACAGCACCGAGGCCAAGGCCATGAACCGCCGGGTCGAAATCGTCATCCACGAGTAGGCGCTTTCCCCAGCCAATCCAGGTTCAGGATTGGCGGTGCAACCAGCGAGGCTGGGCTGTGGCGGGGTCCGCCCGGACACAGCCCAGCCCAGCACCCGGTCGGGTGCCGCTCGCGCATACGGCGGCCCCCGCACCGTTGAGGAATAGGCGAGGGGCCGGTAGACTTTGGGGCCCTTTCTTGCCGGCCGGGCGGGAGGAACTCCCCCGGACCGGGAGCCATCACACCCCTTGCCACCCCGCTCTTCGGGGGTGCCCATCCCGGTCATGAGTTCGTCCAACAGCACCCACAACATCTCCTTCGTCGGTCACCCCTCTTCGGGCAAGACCACGCTAGTCGACGCCCTGGCCTTTGCCACCGGCGCCTCGCCCCGCAAGGGTTCGGTCTCTGAGAAGACGAGCGTCTGCGACACGGAGCCGGAGGAGCAGGAGAAGCAGCACACCCTGCAGCTCTCCGTGGTCTGGGCCAACTGGGGGAAACGCGACTGGACCTTCATCGATACGCCGGGCTACCCGGAGTTCCAGGGCGAGGTGCAGTCCTCACTGTTCGGCGCCGACCTGGTGGTGGGCGTGGTCAGTTGTGCTAGCGGGGCAACCTACAACCTGCGCACCAAGATGACGCGGGCGGAACTCCTGGGCCGGGGCCGGGCCATCGTCATCACACACTTGGACGGTGAGAACGCTGACTTCGACGCACTGGTGTCCGATCTGCGCGAGTCCATTGGTGAGGTCTGCGTGCCCGTCCTCCTGCCGGACCAAAGCGGGCCTGAGTTCTCCTCTGTGAGCCGCACCTTGACCAACCCGGAGTCGGACTGGTGCCAACGCCTCAAGGATCGCGTCATGGATGCCTGCGAGGACGAAGACATCCTGATGGAGTACCTCGACACCCAGGAGGTGAGCGACGATCAGATGGAGTCCCTGATGCCCGCGGCCATCGCCGATGGCACCCTGGTCCCTGTGTTGGTCTGCAACCCCGACTCAGGCCTGGGCGTGGAGGAGACGTTGACCTTCCTCAAACGCTTCGCCCCGTCCCCCAGTGACCTGCCGATTACCGATGCGGATGGCGAGGCCCTCGACGCAGATCCGGCAGCCGAACTCCAGGGCACGGTCTTCAATGTCAAGTCGGATCCCCATGTGGGCAAGATCTGTCTCGTGCGCATCCACTCCGGCACCCTGAAGGCTTCCGATCAGGTTTGCGCCCCGGGCGTCGCCAAGGGTGAAAAGCTAGGTGGTCTTTTCCGCCTGGTGGGCAAGAAGCGCGAAGCCATCGAGTCTGCTGGTCCGGGAGATGTGGTGGCCTTCACCAAGGTCGAGGGACTCACCACCTGGGACGAGTTCAACCTGTCCGGCGGCAATGCCACAACGGTCAAGAAACCCCACACGCCCACGCCCATGGTGGCCCAGGCCGTGACACCCAAGACGCGGGCCGACGAGCAGAAACTCGGCGAGGCGCTCAAGAAGCTCGCCGCGGAAGACCCCACCTTCCAGATCGAGCACGCCAAGGAGACCCACGAACTGGTGGTGCACGGCATGAGCGATCTGCACCTGCAAGTCATGCTGGATCGCATGAAGCGCCGCTACGGTGTGGAGGTCGAAACGCACATCCCGCGCATCTCCTACAGGGAGACGATCTCCAAGGCCTCCGAGGGGCACCACCGCCACAAGAAGCAGTCCGGCGGCCGCGGCCAGTTTGGCGAGTGCTACCTGCGCCTGCGTCCCCTGGCTTCCGGCGAGGGCGTTGTCTTCAAGGATGCCGTGGTCGGTGGCTCCATCCCGCGCAACCTGATTCCCGCCGTGGAGAAGGGCATCATTGAGATCGCTGCGGAGGGTGTGCTCACCCGCGGCCATGTCGTGGATGTGGAGGTGGAACTCTACGATGGCAAGTTCCACGCAGTGGACTCGGACGAGGCCAGCTTCAAGATGGCCGGGAGCCGCGCCTTCAAGGAGGGCTTCATGGCCGCCAAGCCCGTGCTGCTGGAGCCGATCATGGAACTCGAGATCCACATTCCCTCCGGCGACGCCGGTACGGTCTTCAGCGACCTCACGAGCCAGCGCCGCGGCCAGGTCCTGGACCAGTCGAGCGAAGCGGGTGGCACGATCACGATCATCAAGGCCGAGGCACCCCTGGCAACCGTGCAGACCTACCACCGGGACCTCAAGTCCCAGACCGCAGGTGAGGGCGGCTACTCCATGCAGTTCTCCCGCTACGCCACGGTGCCCACCATGGAGCAACCGAAGGTGTTGGCGGAATACGGCCGGGGCAAGGAAGAAGGCTAGCCCTGCCCAGGCCACCTGGCAGTGGCCGTGGGTGAGGCTCCGATGCCCTGGCTGAGCGTAGGTAGGGCGGGCGGGGCCGAGTCTTCCAGTTGCCCTCAAGAACGCGTCTCCCGGAGCCCGAAGAGGCCCTGGGAGAAGCACACTGGCCGAGATGGAAGAACTACTCGCGCTCCTGGTACGCCAGGGGGGCTCGGATTTGCACCTGTCGCCGGGCAGCCCGCCCCGGGTGCGCGTGGACGGCGTGGTGGCGGCCGTGGACCTGCCGCCGCTGACCCCTGACAGTTCGCGTCGGCTCATCACCGGCATCCTGACCTCTGAGCAGATCGCCGTTCTCGACCGTGAACGGGAACTCGATTGCGCCCTGGGCCTGGCCGGCTGCGGGCGCTTTCGCGTCAACGCCTTCCATCGCCAGGGAGCTGTGGCAGCCGTCTTCCGGGCCATTCCCGATCACATTCCGAGCTTCGAGCAGTTGGGCCTGCCAGTGGCCGTCTGCGAGCGGCTGGCCTCCCTGCGGTCCGGCCTGGTGCTCTTCACCGGGGCCACCGGCTCGGGAAAATCCACCAGCCTGGCGGCCCTGCTCGATCATGTGAACGAGCATCGCCAAGGCCACATAGTGACCATCGAGGATCCGGTGGAGTTCACCCACCACCACCGCGGATGTGTGGTAACCCAGCGCGAAGTGGGGGCGGACACCCACGGCTTTGGCCGGGCGCTGAAGAGCGTTCTGCGCCAGGATCCGGATGTTGTACTGGTGGGGGAGCTGCGTGACCGGCAGACCATCGAGGCGGCCCTGACCCTGGCAGAGACGGGTCATCTGACCCTGGCCACCCTGCACACCTCCGACGCGCCCCAGACCATCAACCGCATCGTGGATGTCTTCCCGGCGGAGAGCCAGGCTCAGGTGCGCACACAGCTCTCGTTCAGCCTGGAGGGTGTCATCTGCCAGCAGCTCCTGCCCCTGGCCGCCGGGCGTGGCCGGGCCTTGGCCGCGGAGGTCCTGTTGGCCACGCCGGCCATCCGAGCCCTGATCCGCGAGAACCGCACGCACCAGCTGCTGTCGCACCTGCAAACGGGAGCGCGCCTGGGCATGTGCACAATGGCCCATTCCCTGGCCGGCCTGGTGCGCTCGGGGCGCGTGCGCATCAGCGATGCGGAGGGTGCCCTGCCCGACCCCACCGAACTCCACCGGCTCATGAGGGCCGCCTGAAGCCCGGTCATGGTGCGCGTCCTCTCCAAGATCCGCCGCCTGCTGATCGACAGCGGGCTCGTCTCAGAGCAGCAGTGGTCTTCTGCCGTGGATGCGGCCGGGGGGCCGCTGGAGTCCCTGCTGGCCCGGGGGAGCGTGGCGGAGGGGGGCCTGCTGGAGCTGCTGGGCAAATCCTCCGGCGTGCCGCCGGTGGACCTTCACCGGGTCTCTCCGGATGAGGAGGCCCTGGCCAGCCTGCCCCAGGAGGTCTGCGAGGAGCACGGCATCCTGCCCCTGGCCCGCAGTGGGCGCATTCTGACCATTGCCGTCAGTGATCCCTTCGATGTGCTCCTGATGGACGACCTGCGACATCGCACTAATTGTGAGATACGCAAGGTGCTTTCCCACCCGGCCCTGATCCGCAGTCTTTCGGAGAGCCTCTTCCAGGGCGCTCGCCAACAGGTGGATGAGCTCCTGGACGAGATGGAGGCGGACAGCCTGAGCCTCGACTTGAACGTGCGCGAGGACTCGCAGGAGCTGGCGGACAGCCAGGTGGACGGAGACGACGCCCCGGCGGTCAAGCTCGTCAACCTGATCCTGCTCCAAGCCCTGCGGGAGCAGGCCAGCGACATCCACGTGGAGCCCGGCGAGAGTCAACTGCGCGTGCGCATCCGAGTGGACGGGCGCATGCGCGTTCTGATGACACCGCCCAAGGCCTACCAGGCGGCCCTCATCAGCCGCCTCAAGATCCTGTCCCAGCTCGACATCGCCGAACACTTCAAACCCCAGGACGGCAAGTTCCAGATCCGCCACGAGGGCCGCAATATCGATTTCCGTGTCTCCATGCTGCCCGTGGTGAACGGCGAGAAAGCCGTCTTGCGTATCCTCGACGCCGGGGCCATGTCCATGGAGTTGGACGCCATGGGCTACGAGGATTGTTGCCTGGCGGATATCCGCCGGGCGATCCATGCCCCCCACGGCATGCTGCTCGTCACCGGGCCCACGGGCTCCGGCAAGTCCACTACCCTCTACGGTTGCGTGCGCGAGGTGGCCACGGTCGAAGCCAATGTGGTCACCGTGGAGGACCCGGTGGAGTACTGCATGGACGGCGTCAACCAGGTGCCCGTCAACCCGCGCCGCGGCCTGACCTTCGCCGACGCCCTGCGTTCGATCCTGCGCCAGGATCCGGACATTGTGTTGGTCGGGGAGATCCGCGACCGGGAGACGGCGGACATCGCCGTCAAGGCCGCCCTGACCGGCCACCTGGTGCTCTCGACCCTGCACACCAACGACGCCGCCAGCACGGTTACGCGCCTGGTCGACATGGGCGTGGACCCCTTCCTGGTCTCCAGTTCCCTGCTCTGCGTGGGCGCCCAGCGCCTGGCTCGGCGCATCTGCCAAAGCTGCCGAATACCGATTGACGATCCGCCGCCGGAGCGCCTGCTGGCGGCCGGCTTCCTGGAGCAGGAGCTGGCCGGGGCACGTCTTTTCAGGGCCAGCGAAAAGGGCTGTCCCCGCTGCTCTGAGGGCTACCGCGGGCGTTTTCCCATCCTAGAGACCCTGCCCCTTGATGCCAGGCTCAAGCGCATGGTGGTGGAAGGTCGATCCGTGGCTGAGATCCGTCGCGAGGCCGCCTCCCAGGGCGCCCTCTCCCTGCGCCGCGTGGGCCTCCTGAACGCCCTGCGCGGGGTGACCTCCCTGGAGGAGGTGCTGCGCGTGACCCAGGGCGAGGGCGCTGGCCCCTCGCCTCCCTGACCATGAACACATTTCAATACTCGGCCCGTGAAAAGGGTGGCAAGCTGGTCGCAGGCACCATGCAGGCGGAATCCCGCGAAGAGGCCACGCGCGAGCTGCGCGAGCGTGACCTGCTGGTGCTCTCCATGGAGACCGGCGCCGCACCGCGCCAGCTCTTCTCCCTGAAACTCGGAGCGCTCTTGAAGCGCCGCGCCAAGCCAGGCGGCAAGCGCCACGAGGTGGTGCTCTTCACACGCCAACTCTCCACCATGGTGGCTGCGGGGCTGGCGCTGCTCGAATGCCTGGAGGTACTCGCCGAACAGGCCGAGAGTCCGGCCATGCGCGCCACCTGCGAACGGTTGGTGGAGGAGGTGCGCGGGGGCACGGACCTCTCTACTGCCATGGCCACCTGCCCGCGCGTCTTCCCCCCCCTCTACCTCAGCATGGTTCAGGCCGGCGAAGTTTCCGGTCAGATGGATCTGATTCTGGCGCGCCTGGCGGACTACCTGGAGAGCTCAGAGGAACTCAAGCGCGAGATCCGCGCCGCCATGACCTACCCGGTCGTCTCCCTGGCGTTGGTGTTGGCCATCACCGGCTTCCTGATGGTGGGGGTGGTGCCCACCTTCAAGGAGGTCTTCGCCTCCCTTGACGCGGAACTGCCGGCGGTCACCCTGACCGTGCTCGCCATCTCCGACTGGCTGCGTGGCAATGTGCTGCTGCCCCTGGCCGGTGCGGGCCTGGCCGTCGCTGCCTTCTTCGGTCTACGCGCCACGCGCCGCGGCGCCTATGCCCTGGATCACCTACGCCTCAGCGTGCCGGTCTTCGGCACCCTGGCGCGCAAGGTAGCTCTGGCCCGCTTCAGCCGCACCTTCTCCACGCTGATCCGCTCCGGCGTTCCGATCCTGCCCACCCTGGAGATTGTCTCCGCCACCGCCGGCAACCTGGTCATCTCCCGTGCCGTGCTGGAGTCCCGCGAAAACGTGCGCGTGGGCAGCCCCCTGTCCGAACCCCTGGCCCGCGGTCGCGTCTTCCCACCCATGGTCGTGCGCATGATTGCCATCGGCGAGCGCACCGGTGCCCTGGAAACACTCATGGATCGCATCGCGACCTTCTACGATTCAGAGGTCAAGGCCCAGGTCAAGTCCCTGACGAGCCTCATCGAGCCCATTCTGATCACCTTCATGGGCTTCATCGTGGGCGGCGTCGTGCTGGCCATCTTCATGCCAATCCTGGACATGATCGGCAACCTGGGCGGCAACTGACGGGGAACCCGTGAACTGCCAGATTTCCCTTCAAGATCAGCGTTTTCAGCCGTCGATAGGGGGCTCTGTAGCGATTGCGCGACGGGCGCGATCGGCAAGCTGAATAGGGGCCCTGGCAAACGGGGTCGAGTCCCGGGGGCGAGCCCCATGGGGACGAGTTGGTTGAGCGGCGCAAGCGCCGCCCGCCGCCCCACTTACTGACGACCTCCTGAGGAGCACCATGATTCACAACCGTAAGAACGCAGGTTTCACCCTGATCGAGCTGATGATCGTCGTGGCCATCATCGCCATCATCGCCTCGGTGGCGATGCCCAAGCTGATGAGCGCCCGCATCTCCGCCAACGAAAACGCTGCGGTGGCCACCCTGCGTTCGATTTCCGCCTCGCAACAACAGATTCAGGCCTCCTGCGCCATCGACTCCGACGCCGACGGCGGCGGCGAGTTCGCCTACTTCGGTGAGCTGTCCGGCGAGATGCCCCTGCGCGTCTACGACGGCGTCGCCGGCGCAACCCTGGGCGCAGCCCCGGACGACCTGCTCGATCCGCCTTTCCTGGCCACGGCCTTCGGCCTGGTTCAGGCCGCGGGAGCTGACGGCGCCGTGGAGCGTTCCGGCTACTTCTACAAGATCTACCTGCCCGGCCCCACGGTGGCCGGCCTGACGCCGGGCCTGGGTGAAGACCCGGCCGGGGGCGCCAAGGTGGCGGACGCCACGCCCGCCAACTGGGGCGCGGACAACTGCGAGATCCTGTGGTGCGCCTACGCCTGGCCCGTGGATGCGGAGAAGACCGGCAAGCGCACTTTCTTCGTCAACCAAGAGGGTGACATCCTGCAGTACGACAACCGCGATCAGGCCTACGAGGGCACTGGCGCGGGGCCGGCCTTTGACGCGGCCTTGTCAGACGAGTCCGCCGCCGACATGGAGTCACCCATGGGCATTGCCGCCATGGGCAAGACCGCCAACGACGCCAACATCTGGACGGTCGTCGGCAACTAACACAACCGTGAAGCGCAACTTGGCGGGCACCGTCGGCGCGGCCGGCGGTGCCCATTTTTTTGCGGCCGGTCCCCGCGCCTATTCCAGGCCGAAGAGGCGCGCCGCGTTGGTGCTGGTGAGGCTTGCCATTTCCCCGGGGCTGGCGCCGCGCACGCGGGCCAGTTCATCCACGATGGCGACCACGAAGGCGGGCTCGTTGCGCCTGCCGCGCCGCCCCTCTGGCGCCAGGAAGGGGCAGTCTGTCTCCGCCATGAGCAGCTCCGCGGGTACCTCCCGGGCAGCCTCGCGGTTGGCTTCGTTGGTCTTGTAGGTGAGTGCGCCGGAGAATGAGATGAAGAAGCCCGCGTCGGTGTAGGGAGCCAGTTCTCCGGGCCCCATGGTGTAGCAGTGCATGACCCCGCGCACGCCGGGGTGTTGGGCGAGGATGGCCGCCGTGGCCGCGTGGGCTTCCCGGCAGTGAATGATGACCGGCTTGTCGAGTTCCCGGGCCAACTCCAAGTGGGCATGGAAGAGTCGTTCCTGATCCGCGCGCGGCGAGTACTCCTTGAAGAAATCGAGGCCGGTTTCGCCGACGGCGACGCACTCTTCCCGGGCGCAGAGTTCGCCCAACTCGTCCATGGTGTCCGAGCCCACGCCCTCCGCATCGTGGGGATGGATGCCGGCGGCGGGGAACAGCTCGCTCCGACCGCGGCACAGCTCAAGCGTCTGTCGTGAGGTCTCCAAGGTCGTCCCGACGACGATCATGCGCGTCACATCGGCCTCCCGGGCGCGTTCCAACACTGCATCCAGGTCATCCCGGAAGTCGCGCCAGAACAGGTGCGTGTGCGAGTCGGTGATCATCCGCAGACCTCCTCGAGTATGTTCAGCAAGAAGATGAGCATGTTCCGATCGGCCTCTTTCTCGGCCACTTCCTTGAATATGGAGCAGGCGGTTTCCGCCGGCAGGGATGAGGCCAGGGCCTGGGCGGCCTTGCGCCGCAGGTAGCCGTTGCCCGTGGACTCCACCAGCACGACCTCAAGGGTGGCACGCGAGAGCGTGCCCGGGTGCTCGCCCAGTTCCTGCACGGCCCGGTGCCGGGCGGCGTCCTGCATGAAGATATTGCCTGCCACCGTGGCCAGCACCTCCACGGGGTCCGTGCCGGTTCGCTCACAGGCGGTGAGCCAGCCCGCCAGCAGGAACTCCTGGTCGGGCATGGTCTGGCGCAGGCGTTCCTGGCGCAGGAGTGGGCCGAGTATTTCTTCGGCCCGGGCCGGAGAGGTTTCAGCCAAGAGGCGCACGGCCTCCGTGCGATCGCTCATGCGGTGCCCGTACTCCAAGACGAGTTGATCCAAGAGGGGCCGTGCGTCCACGGGGGCGGAGTGGGCACCCACCTCCAAAAGGCCGTTGCGCACGGTGATCTCCTCGGGATTGTCCGCCAGCAGCCTCCTGAGGGCCTCCCGGCCGAGCTCCGGGTCACCCTGCTTGAGGCGTCCGAGCAGTTCCCGGCCCGCGTGGAAACGGGCGTCGAGGCGGTCGCTGGTCCAGGTCAGGTCCGGTGGTGTCAGGGCCCGCACAAGTTGGGTGATGGCGGCGGCCTCCGGCGACGAGTCAGCGGAGGCTGAGACGCTGGTGGCCTGCTCCCCGGAGCCCTCGCCCGCAGGTGTTTCCGGGGCCTCTGCGGCGCCCCTGCCCCCAGGGGGGCCGGCCGGGATGGACTCTCCCCGGCCACAGGCGCCCAGCAGGGTACCGACCACCATGGCCCCTGCCACTATGGCCCTTGCCACCGGGGCCCTTGCCACGGGGGCCCTTGCCACGGGGGCCCTTGCCACCAGGGACCCGGACACAGGTGACATGGCCGGGGATCTGGTGTGTGATAGCGCACAAGTTTCGTGCGGAGTGGCTCGCCTCCGGGGGCGCAGTGGGGTGAAAAGCGACATACTTGCCTGCTAGAGGGGGTAGGGGGGCCGTGGGCTGTGGAATGGGGCTTGATAGGGGCTGTAGTACCCACCTGACCCCACACGTGACCAGTGCTTTGGCGAGGGAGGGAGCGGGACTTGGCCCACGGACCTGTCCCGCGACGGCGATGTTTGGGAAACTGGGAGGAGTGTCCTCCAAGGGGCCCAACCCTCAAATAATCTAGCAACTAGAGCGGCCTCCCTTCTATGATGCGGGGAAGCCTCGGTCAGCGCCAACTCTCTCCGGAGACCTGGCGGGTCCCGGGGCTTGTCCATCCGTCCCAAGCGACACAGTACACCTCTCTCCTCCACCCTCTCCTCAGTATGGCAATGGCGCCGCCTTGACGGCTGTGCCGCCCCGCTACACAACCCTCCCTCCGGCGCCCAAAGCGCCCCGAAGGACGCCCATGAAACTCACGGGATCGAACGCCTGGCTGCCCTCCCTGGCAGCACTCACTGCCCTTGTCGCCTGTTCCGACAGCCTCTCCAAGGTCGACGGGGGCGGTGCAATGTATATCGACACCTGCTCCCTGGGCTGTAACCGCGGCATCGACGCCGACGGAGACATCCTGGACGTGACCTGCCAGGTGACCGCCATCTCCCGCAACCAGGAGGTCGCGGTGGTCTTTTCGAGCGCGGTGGACATGGCCAAGGTGACTTCCCAGTCATTCCGTGTGATCGACACGGCCACCGGCGGCGTGCCCACGGGCACCTTCGTGCGGGATCCGGCCAACGATCACCGACTGATCTACCGGCCTTCGCTGACGTTTGATTCCCTGGGCAACCCGATCTACGGCTTTGATCCGGACACCACCTACCAGGTGCGCATCAAGGGCGAGCAGGGCACGGGCCAGATGGCTTTGGGGCCCTTTATTGAGAGCATTGGCGGGCGCGCTAACCAGAGTGCCCTCGACTGCAGTGTGCGCACGGACACCAGCATCGTTGACCAGGTGCCCGGAGCGCCGGTTTTCAGTGCGGTGGTGGATACTGTTGATCCGAACAGCGGCGCGATCATCACCGGCCAGGACGCCGACGGCGCCGTGGATGTTTCCCAGAATACATCCATCGACTTCACCTTCCAGGATGTGATGAACCCGGCCACCCTGGCCAACCCCTCCACTGGCCTGGCCCCCTACATCACAATCCAGGTAGACCCCGATGGGGACCTGGGCACCTCCTCTGATCGGGTGGATGTCTTCGGCACCTTCGACATCGACATCGATCTGGAGCTGCTCGTCACGCGCCTGTCTTTCACGAGCTTCCAGCCCCTGCCCTCCTCGGGCTCGGATCCCGCCAACCCGCGTCTGGTTGTGGTCAACCTGCCGTCGGGCGTGCTCGATCTGGCCGGCAACTCCCTGGATGACTTTGACAGCGACGGGGCCCCCGGCGGCATCTTCAGTTTCGCCGTGGAGGTCGTACCCTTCGGCGCCTTCGAACTGGTCGACGAGTTCAACAGTGCCACGCCCGGCGAGAATGACTTCGGCCAGGACTCCAGCCGCAGCTGCGTTGGCATGCTCTCCGTGGACAATACGCTCGTGCGTGGTGTGGGCGGCGGTTCCGGTCGTCTCGGTGAGTTGATTCTCTCACCAGGCGAAAACGTGGTCCTGGTCACCGACAACAGTTCCGGCGCAGGATCCACCTTCCCGCTCCCCAACCATCCGGCGGACATCCTCGGCAACGACGATGCGACGATCATCGAGATCATCGACGGCGTCTTTGAGTTTTCTTCGGTCCATGTGCCCAATGGTGCTTCAATCACATTCCAGGGGGACAACCCGGCCCGACTCTTCTCCCGTGGACCGATCACGGTGGACGAAGGGGGTGTTATCGATGTCTCCGGCGGTAATGCTCCGACGCACGATGGAGTGCTCATGCACTCCCAGCAAGCAAGCTCCTTCGTGGGTGAAGGCGGCCCCTTCGCCGGCGCCGGCGGCGTTGGCGGCGACCGGTATGATACCCAGGACCTCAGCCTGCAAATCGCCGGTGGAACAGGGAACCCCGGCGCCATCACGGCCGGGCAGGCCGGCGAGGGTGTCGGGCAGTTCGCCAGCCTCGGTGGGGGTCGGGGTGGTGCCAAGTACCCGGACAACTATCCCACGGGTATCGCCACGCAGATCCAACTTGGGGACCTGACCTTCTCCACGGGCTGCGCTTCCGATCAGGTCGGCGGTACGGGCAGTGGTGGCGCCTATGCGGTGGACGGCCAGCCGGGCATCGCCTCGGCGGAGACCACCGTATCATCCTCCCCGGCGGGCGTCGAGAACGCTGGCCCGGACACCGCCGGTGGCGACCCCACCGGTGTCTTTGACGCCTCTGGCCTGGCACGCACGCTGACCCCGGACGAGGGACCCGGTGGGGCCAACTTCCCCCACGGCTTCCTGCGCGGTGGTTCCGGCGGCGGTGGTGGCGGCAACCATCCGATGAACTCCCACTCGAACTCCACCGGCGGCGATAGCGACTGCTGGGACAGCAACATGTACACCATCGACGAGTGGTACGACCACAGCGGTGCCTCCGGCGGCGGCGGTGGCGGCGTGATTCAGGTGACCTCCGGCACGCGCATTACCCTCTCCGGAGAGGTCAAGTCCGTGGGCGGCCAGGGGGGCACGGCGATCACCGGCGGCTTCTCATCCCCCGGCGGCGGCGGCTCCGGGGGCGGCGTGTTGTTGCAGGCCGTCGACATACTGGTCCTTAACCAGCCCATGCGCATCAATGTGGAGGGCGGCGAAGGCGGCGCGAGCAACTGGGTCAACCAGGACACGGGCCTGCCTTCCATGGGCGGCCAGGGCAGCCCGGGCATCGTGCGCATAGAGGACTTCTTCGGTTTTGTAGACGATGCAACCCTGGCGCCGTCGATCGCGCCCTTTGATCCCCTCGACCCGACTTCGCCGGACATCCTCTCCGTGGGTGCCGGTGCGTACGACCAGCCGGCAACCTTCCGCGATGGTTATCTGCCGAACGCCTTCACGGGCTCCGTATCCTGTTGGAAGGTGCCCCCGGGCAACTTCTTCGAGATGAACTTCGATGCCGATGGAGATGATCCCGCCAGCGGTGATCCCACGCTGATGGGGTGGAATGCGGATATCACCTTTGCCACCAACCCGACCCAGCCCAACAACACCGTGACCGTCTCCTACCGGGGCTTCGATCCCCTGGGAGACAACCCCTTCGGGGAGTCCCTGGAGTCCCACTATGGGGACACCATGAACCACGACTTCGATGGCGACGGCAACCTGGACGGCACGGCTCCCATCACCTTCCGCTTCCAGGGAGCCCGGACCTTCATGGCCCTCGGCGATCCCTGCGATGTGGACTTGGTCGGCCCCGCCAGCCCCATCAACCAGGGCTCGCTGACTCCCTGGGTCTCCCATCCGGCGGAACTCAACAACTACGATCCGAAGCCCAGCATGGTGCGGTTTACGGTGATCTACGACGCCACCCAGCTCTCCATGCACAGTGTGCTGGCAGTGGACAACCTGATCATCCGGGGCGCCCTCGACTAATAAGCAGAGCGCGCGCCGTGGGCGTCAAGGTACTCACCGCCCCCCTCATCCTCAGCGCTCCCGGGCGCTGGGTTGAGGGGGGCGGTGTGCTTGTTTCCGATGGATGCATCGTCCGCGTTCTCGCCACCGGTGACGAAGCTCGGGTGGCGGCCAGGGAGCACCGCGCGGAACTCCAGGAGTTTCCGGACACAGTCTTGACGCCCGGGTTGGTCAATGCCCATGCGCACCTGGAGCTCTCGTTCCTGGTCGGGCGCCTGGGGCAGGGATTGCCATTCCGCGCCTGGGTCGACGAACTCATGGCCGCCCGTGGAGCTGGCACTCCCGAGGAGCGCAGCAGGGCCCTGGGGACCGCGGCTCAGCGCATGTTGCAGACCGGCACGACCCTGGTGGGAGACATCGCGACGTGGCGCGGTGCCGAGGAGGTCCTGGCGGGCCGGGGCCCTGCGCGGGTTTGCTATCGAGAGGTCCTTGACGGCGGCGACGGAAAGCGTGCGCCGGCGGCCCTGGAAGCTGTGGCCAGTCCCATGCCCCCCGCCCCGGACCGCTTCGAGGGCCTTTCTCCCCATGCCCCCTATTCCACCAGCCGGGACCTCTTGGAGGGCGCCGCTAATCTGGCCCGGGAGCGGAGCCTGCCCCTGGCCATCCACTGGGCGGAGACGGAGGAGGAGGAGCGCTGGATGAGCAGGGGTCGAGGACCCCTGCGGGGCCTGGTCAGGAACTCACCGCGCTGCTCACCACTGGAGCACCTGGAGCAGGCCGGTCTCTTGGGCCCGAAGTTGGCGTTGATCCATGGCAACCACCCACGCTCCGGCGACCGGGAACGGGTGGCTGCATCCGGGGCAAGTCTGGTTCACTGCCCGGGCAGCCACCTCTGGTTCCGCCGCCAGCCCTTTCGAATCGATGCCTGGCTGGCCAGCGGCGTCAACCTGGCCCTGGGCACCGATTCGCTGGCGAGTAACGCGGACCTCTCCATGTTGCGCGAGATGGCCCTGCTGCGCGGCGCCCACCCACAACTCAGCCCGGAGTGCGTCTGGGGCCTGGCCACCGTGGGGGGCGCTCGAGCCCTGGACCTGGAGGGCCAGGCCGGCGTCCTCTCTCCCGGGGCCAGGGCGGACATCTGCGCCTGGCCTCGGAGCGGCCTCTCGGCGGATGCCTGGCTGGACTCGGTGACCAATGGCGATCGCTCTCCCAGTGCCCTGTGGCTGGGGGGAAAGGACCACCACTCGGCGCAGGAGGTCCAGGCGTGATATCTTCTCAGGATCGATGCCTGGTCCCGTATGGTCGTTCGGCAGACACACAACCGTGAACCAACCCACACCCGAGACCCCAGGCCCCGAGGCCCCGGCCGCGCCCGCCGCTCCTGACATGGCTCCCATGCTGGCCGCCCTGAGAGGGGCGCAGAGCATCTTGCTAGCCGGTCACGAGCGCCCGGATGGCGACTGCCTGGGGGCCCAGGCGGCCCTCCGCAGCGTGCTGACAGCCATGGGCAAGCGGGTCACCATCCTCAATCCTGATCCACCTGCGCCGGACCTGGACTTCCTGAGCGAAGACTGCACCTTCGGCCACTGGCAGGGCGGCGATCTGCCGGAGCACGACCTCCTGGTGGTGCTCGATGTGGGCGAGTTGAAGCGCTGCGGCGACCTGGGCGCGGCCCTGGCGGCGGCTCCCTCCAGGAAGGCGGTCATTGACCACCATGTCCCGGCCCCGGAACCCTGGTGGGATGTGGCCTATCTCGATCGCGGAGCTTCGGCCACGGGCCTCTTGGTGGCGCGCCTGGCGCGGGCCCTGGACATTCCCCTCTCAGCCGCCGCCGCCCGGGCCGTGTTCACCTCTCTGGTCACCGACACGGGCTGGTTCCGCTACGGCAACACGGACGGCGAAACACTGGAGCTGGCGTCGCACCTGGTGCAGGCGGGAGTCGAGCCCGATGTGATGTTCGGCCAGATTTACCAGCGTAAGCCCCGGGAGCATCCCCCGGCCGTGGGAGCCGCCCTGTCGGCCACCAGCTTCCACGGGGAAGGGCGGCTGGCCCTGTGCGAGGTTCCCAGCCCGGCCCCTGGCCAGGCACCGCGCCTGGACGGCGACGATGTGCTCGATCTCCTGCGCTCCGTGGAGAGCGTTGAGGTCGTGCTGCTCCTGCGCGATCAGGGCAACGGCAGTTGCCGGGCATCGGCGCGCAGCAAGACCTGGTTCGATGTGCACCGCCTGACCAGTGCCGTGGGTGGCGGTGGCCATGCCCGGGCCGCCGGCGCCACCTTGCATGGCTCCCTGGATGAGGCCCGTGAGAAACTCCTGGCCCTGGCCCTGGAACAACTGGAGGAGCAGTCCCCGCAGTGAAGATCGCCATCATCTCCGACCTGCACGCAAACCGTGAAGCCCTGGAGGCGGTCCTGGCCCACCTGGCCACCCAATCAGTGCAGCGCCTCTTCTGCCTGGGCGATGTGGTCGGCTACGGGGCCGAGCCGGAGTTCTGTGTGGATCTCGTGCGCGGCCACGCGGAGGTCTGCCTCCTGGGCAACCACGATGAAGCCCTCTTCGGCGGTGCCTCAGACTTCAATACCCATGCGCGCAAGGCCATCGAGTACACACGCTCGCGCATGCAGCCCCACTGGTATTCGGGCAGTGAAAAGAAAGCGCGCTGGAAGTGGATCCGCAGCCTGCAGGAGACTCACCGCGAGGGGCGCTTCCTATTCGTGCACGGCTCTCCGCGTGACCCCGTGCGCGAGTATGTGCTGGCCACCGATGGTTTTCTCAACCCGGACAAGATGCGCTCGATCTTCAGCGCCTTCGAGGGCATTGCCCTGGCGGGACACACGCACCAGCCGGGCCTGCACGACGAATCCCTGACCTTCCATTCCCTGGAAGGCCGTGAAGCATTGACCATGGCCCTGCCCCGCGGGGGCAAGTGTTTCATCAATGTCGGCTCCGTGGGACAGCCCCGGGACGGTGACAACCGGGCCTGCTACGCCATTCTCGAGGACGAGACGATCACCTGGCACCGGGTGGCCTACGACTACCGCTCGACCATGCACAAGATCCTCGACACGGGCGCCCTGGCCGAAGTCCTCGCCCGGCGCCTGGCCGTGGGCAAGTAGTCCGGTAGCACTCCCACGGCGGCGAGCTGTCAGCGGCGTAGCAGGCTGGCCAGGATGTAGCCTAGCAGCTGCGGGTTGTTTTTCAGGCGACGCTGGGAGTAGGCCCGCCACTCCGGTCCAAAGGGCACGTAGACACGCACCGGATGGCCGCTTGCGCGCCACTCCTCCCAGAGTGGGCGTTGGACGCCCAGCAGCACCTGGAACTCGTAGTCCAGATCCGTCAGGCCGCGGGCGGCGATGAGCGCCGAGAGGTGTCCGGCCAGCTTCCCGTCGTGGGTGGCCAGGGTCACCCGGGCGCCGCCGGTCCACAGGCGCTCGCAGCAATCCAGGAAGGCGTCGCTGATGGGCTCGGGCTCCACATGGGCAATGGACGCCGGCTCCAGGTAGATGCCCTTGACCATGCGCACATCGAGGCGCCCGGCGGCGGCCGGGGACTCGGCCAGCAGGCCAGCGATGTCCGCGGGCGTGCGCAGGAGCCGTGACTGCAGGACCAGGCCCACATTCGCGTACTCGCGGCGCAGACGGCTGAACAGCTCCAGGGTGGCGTCGGTGGTCGGGTGATCCTCCATCTCCACGCGCAGATCGAGGCCCAGGGCGGCGCATTCCCGGGCCAGATCGGCGTAGAGCTCGTGGGCCAGATCCACGCTGTGCAAGAGGCCGAAGTGGGTTGGCTTGACAGAGATATAGGCGTCCAGGTCGGCCTGGGCCACGGCCCGGGCGGCCGCCAGGTAGGAGGCGCTGGCCGCCCGGGCGTGGTCCTCACTGCCCTCCCCCTCGCCCAGAATGTCGAGGATGCCCGGGAAACCTCCGGCGGCCAGGGAGGAGAGGACGCCGATGGCCTGATCGAGGCGTTCGCCGGCCATGTAACGCCCGGACAGGCGCCGCATGAGGGGCGTGGGCACCAGGGGCATGGTCGCCAGGACGAAGCGGGTGAGGGCGGACATGGCAGGATTCTAAGCGCTCTCACGCGGAGTGCGCCACGGCGAGGATCCCCTGTCGATCTGGCCTGGCCCAGGATCTACCATGGCTGCGATGACCGCGGAGGAGCACAGAGACCGGCGCCGGGCAGCGGCCAGTGGCGGGGGGCAGGCGGCGGCCTTGGAGCCGCGCCTGGTGCAGACCAGCGCCCCGGACGAGTCCACGGCCCGGGCCCTGGCCAGGGGACTGGTTGAGGCGCGTCTGGCGGCCTGCGTGCAGTGCCTGCCGGAAGCCACCAGCTTCTACCGCTGGGAGGGCCGCCTGGAAGAGGCTCGGGAGGTCCTGCTCAACATCAAGACACGCCGGGAGCATGTGGAGGCCATCGCCGCCCACCTGGACCGGGAACATCCCTATGACCTGCCGGAACTGGTGGTCCTGGAACCGGAATCCCTGGGGCCCGAGTACCTCGCCTGGCTCCTGGCCGAGACGGAGGTCTGATGGCTGGCCTGCCCCACGCTGGCGGAAGCTACGACACGGACCGCGGCTCACCCACCGCCCGCCGAGTCGGCCTGATCCTGGGCTTCGGCCTCTTCGCCTTCCTGCTGCTGGCCCCCGGCCTGCCCCTCACCCCGCTCCAGCGCAAGGTGGCGGCGGTCACGGCCCTGACCGCCGTGCTCTGGATAACCGTGTCCCTGCCCGTGGGCGTGACCTCGCTCCTGCCCGCGGCCCTCTTCCCCATCCTGGGCATCATGCGCGCCCGGGAAGTGGCCCCGATCTACATGCGCGATCTGGTGATCCTCTTCCTGGGTGCTTTCATCGTGGCTCTGGGTCTGGAACGCTGGGCCCTGCACCGGCGCATGGCCCTCTGGATCATCACGCGCGTCGGCACGCGCCCGCGTAATCTGGTCCTGGGCTTCATGGCCGCCTCGGCCTTCCTGTCCATGTGGATCAACAACACGGCCACCACCCTGCTCATGCTGCCCATCGCCCTGGCGGTCATCGCGAGCATGCAAGGGGAGGCGCCCGAGGTGGCCGGCGCAGGGTCCGACAGCGGACAGCGTTCGTTCTCCCTCTGCCTGCTGCTCGGCATCGCCTACGCGGCCTCCATCGGCGGCACGGGCACACCCGTGGGCACGGCCCCCAACCAGGAGTTCCTGGGCCAGTTCGCCGACCGCTATCCGGCCGGGCCCCAGCTCTCCTTTGGCGATTGGTTTATCGCCTGGGTACCCCTGGTGATCATCTTCGTGCCCGTCGCCTGGTTCCTGCTGACCCGCTTCCTGGCCCCGGTGCCCGCCGGCGATGGCCCCGGAGCCGAGCTCATCGAAGCCGAACGCGCGGGCCAGGGTCCGCTCAACGCTCCCCAGAAACGCATGGCCCTGGTCTTCGGGGCCACGGCTGTACTCTGGGTCACCCGCGCCGACCTGGACCTGGGCCTGCTGCGCATCCCCGGCTGGTCGCGGCTGCTGATGGACCCGGAGCTGCTCGCAGCCGATGGCTACGCGGCCCACAAGAACGACATCTCCGACTCCACGGTGGCGCTCCTGATGGCCCTCATCTGCTTTCTGGTCCCCTCCGGCGCCAAGCGCGGCGTGGCACTCATGGATTGGCAGACCGCCAAGCGCCTGCCCTGGGAGGTACTGCTGCTGCTAGGCGGCGGCTTCTGCATTGCCCGTGGCTTTCAGACCTCCGGCCTGGACGCGGTCATCGGGAGCAGCCTGGCGCCCCTCTTCGGCCAGACCTCGCCCTGGCTCGTCGTTCTGGTCGTGGCCCTGGCCATGAGCTTGCTGACCGAGCTGACATCCAATACGGCCACCACCGCCGTGCTCCTGCCGGTCCTGGCCCAGGGTGCCGCCAGCGGCGGAGCACACCCGCTGCTGGTCATGGCCCCGGCCACCATCGCCGCTTCCGCCGCCTTCATGCTGCCGGTGGCCACGCCGCCCAACGCCGTGGTCTTCTCCAGCCGTCTGGTGCGCGTGCCCGAGATGGCCCGCGTGGGCCTCTGGCTCAACCTGATCACGGTCGTCCTGATAACCATCGTCTTCCAACTCTGGGTGCGCCGTGTCTGGCACATCGGCGATACCCTGCCCGTCTGGGCCGGAGGTGCGGGATGAGCGCGCGTTGTCTCCGCAGCCTGCCGAACCTGGCTCTCATGGCCCTGTTCGCCGTCTCCTGCGGCAGCGAAGCTCCCCGCCCGGGCTACCCCCCGCGGCACCTCCTGCTGATCACCGTGGCCGGCCTGCGCGCGGACCACACATCCTTCCACCTCTACCCGCGCCCGACCACCTGGCTCGACTTCGACGGCGGCCAGCGGGCCCTGGGCAAGGCCCTGTCCCTGGATGACCTGGCCCGGGAGGGCGTGAACTTCGCCCGGGCCTTCAGCCCGGCCGGCGAAACAAGCGCCGCGCTGTCCTCCCTGCTCACCGGGCGCTCCCCCCTGGAGCACGGTGTCCTGGATGGCGCGAGTCCCCTGCCCGCCGATGTGCCCACCCTGGCCGAGGTCTTCGCCGCCGACGGCTTCGAAACCGTGGCCTTCATTTCGGCCCCAGAGACAGGCCCGGTCGCGGGCCTGGAACGCGGTTTCGGGCGTTTCTTCCGGGGGGCCAGCGATGTGGAGGCCCTGGGGCAGGCCGTGACCTGGGTGACCAAACGGGACTGGGGTACGGGCCAGTCCACCTTCGCCTGGGTGCATCTCAGGGGGCCGACCTTCCCCTTCGAACCGGGCAGCTTCCCGGGCAAGGACGGTCCGGTGGACTACGCCAGCCTCTTCGGCGATCCCGCCTACGCCGGTCCCGCTGACGGCGGCGGGTCCTTCCGCGCGGGGGCTCCGACCCTGACTCCGGAGGATGCCCAGCGCATCGTCGCCCTCTACGACGGCGAGGTGGCTCTCACGAACCGGGCCCTGGTCTACTTCCTGGATTACTACCTCTATGTGGGCCAGCAATCCGCCCTGTGGCGCGAGTCCGTCTTCGCCTTCGCCGGACTCCAGGGCGTCAGCCTCCCGGCCCTCGGCCGGCACCCGGGCTCCGACTGGGGGCGCACCGACACCTTGGGGGAGGGCGTGCAAGCGGTGCCCCTCATCCTGCGCCACCCGGACAGCCTCACCGGTAGCCGCGTGCTGGAGGAGATCGTCGACCTGGCTGATCTGGCGCCCACCCTGCTCGACTGGTTCGAGCTTTCCGCGCCCACCGGGGCCAGCGGCCGCTCGCTCCTGGCGGTCACCGATTCCTACATCCAACGACCGTTCGCCAGCGGGCCGGCGCTGGCCTGGGCTGCGGACGGTTCCTGGAGCCTGCGCACGGAGCGCTATCGCCTGCGCCTCAGCGTCCAGCCGAACGGGCAGCGGGAGCTGGATCTCCATGACCTCGAACGCGACCCCACGGAACGCGAGGACCTGGCCCCGTCGCGCCCGGACCTCGTGGCGGAGCTGCTCGGCGTCTTCGAGCGCTACCTCGTCGATCATCCCCTGCACCCCTCACTGCTAGAGCGCGGCTTCCGGCCAGCGCGTCCCGGGGAATGAGCCCCTTCGTCCGTCGCTGGGAGTTGGGGCCCACGGACGGTCGTCTCGCCCTGGCGGTCCTGGCCCTGCTCCTGGCGGTCTACACGGCCAGCTTCACCGGCCTGCCGGAGGTTTCCGACGGCGAAATCGAGTTCCAGACCACCAGCGCCCTGGCCCGCGGTGGCGGCCTGGCCATCGGCGGAACGCCCGAGGCGGAGCGCATCCTGGAAGAGGCCAGGCGCTTGGAATCAAGCCCAGGTGCCTTCCCCGTGGCCCGTGGTGTCACCGGCGCCGATTCCGAAGGCGAGAGGTGGTACGCCTGGTTCGGGCCGGGCCAGGCCCTGGTCGGTCTGCCCTTCTACGGACTGGGCCGCTTGCTCTCGGCCCTCTACCCTGACATCGAGGCGCGCCACGCGGCGACCACGCGCTATGGCGCGCCGCGCAGCGAGTACTTCCCGCACCTTCTGGTCGGCTGGCGCAACCCGCTCCTGACTGCCCTGACCGGCGCCCTGCTCTTCCTCTGTGCCCGCCACCTGGGCACTTCCCGGCGATCCGCCTTCGCCGCCGCCCTGCTCTGGGGCCTGACCACATTCGCCTGGCCCCAGGCGCGCTCCACCCTGAGCGATGTCCAGGCCAGCTTCCTGCTCTTCCTGGCCTTCCACGGCATCCTGCGCCTGCGCGCACTGTTGGTGTCACTCTCTCCCGTGGGGTGGGGGCCGCCGCTGCAGACAGGCCTCGCCCTCGGCGCGGCCGTTCTGACGCGTGTGGCCAGCATCCCAGCGGCCGGAGCCCTGTGCGTGATCGCCCTGTGGGTCTTGCACAGCTGCCGCCGTGGGAGCAGCTCACCGGCGCCCGCCGGCACCCGTTGGGCCTTCCCGCGGCTGGCCCTGGGGCTCAGCCCGTTCGTTGTCTGCTTCATGCTGCTCAATCAACTGCGCCACGGCAGCCCCTTCGAAACCGGCTATGGCCCGGCGCTGGACGGCTTCTTCGGCTTCTCGATTCCGAGGGCCCTGGCCGGTCTGTTCCTATCACCGGGGCGCGGCCTCTTGTTTCTGGCTCCCACAACCCTGCTCCTCCTGCCGGCTCTGACACGCCTCCGCCGGGACGGGGATCGCCTCTGTCTGGGCTCCCTCTTCATCATGACGCCGGCCGTGTTGGCGCCGGTCGTCACCTCGGCTGCCTGGCACGGTGCCTGGAGTTTCGGCCCGCGTTACCTCCTGCCGCTCCTGCCCTTCATCGCCCTGGGGATGGCCCTGGGCATTGAGCGGCTGCGCCAGGGGGCCTTCGGACGCAGGCTGGTGGTGCTGCTGGCCCTGGTCGGTCTCCTGGTTCAGTTGGGCGGTGTGCTGGTGGACCACGCCACGCACCATGATCTCGCCACACGCGCCGCGCGCCTGCACTGGGAGACGCCGCCCGACATGCCCGAGGCGGACGCGGATCTGGCGCGTTTCGAGCGCATTCAGTGGGACCCGGGATTCGCCGCACCGGCCGCCCATTGGCGCATCCTGCGTCACCGCCTCTCGCTCGGCAGCGACGATTTTCCGACCGAGCAGATCTTCGGCATTCAGGAGGCGCAGAGGCTGACGCCCATCCACGAGCGGGACCGGGGCTGGAACCACCTGGCCTGGGTCGACTTCAGTACACGCCTGGGCGGCAGCCCCTGGCCACCCTTGGCGTTGGTGCTGGCCCTCGCCCTGGGGGGGCTAGGCCTCGCAGCGGGCAAGCTGGACGGTTGAGCTGCTCAGTGGCAGATCGTCCAGTGACCGTTGAAGCTTCCGGTGTGGTGTGTCGAATCCGCCGGATCCGAGAAGGTGCCCTCGATGACGCCGACGGCTTCATGGTGATGTCCGTGGCGGCGCAACACATGGGCGCCACGGCCAGGGTCGCGGCCAGGAGCAGCGTGGAGAGGAGCATGGAACGGCGCTGAAGCATGATGACCTCCAAAATGGGGAGGAGATGCTCGGGCGAGGGGCCGGCGGGAGTCTACCGACGGCCAACAGCGTTGCACGGAGGCAGGGGAACGGTAGTTGACCCACGCAACTCAACACCTGGGGGCGCCAAGGTGCTGCCTTGGGGTCAATCGAGCGGGGCCCGCAGGCCCAGGGCCCGGGCCAGGTGTGCGGCGCCGGGGTCTTGATCTTCCAGGTCCGCCAGGGTCAACGCCACCCGCCGCAGGGACTGCAGCGCCCGGGCGGAGAGGGAGCGACGTTCCACGGCGCGTTCCAGCAGCCGCTGGCCAGCCCGATCGAGGGGGGCGATGGTCTTCAGCTGGCCAGGGGTGAGCAGGGCATTGACGGTCTTTCCCTGGCGGTCATGGGAGCGGCGGCGGGCACTCGCCACACGTCCGGCGGTCAGCTCGCCTTCACAGGCGGCGCCGCTTTCCTCCGCTCCGACCAGATCCTGGAAGCTGGGCGGCGACACCTCCAGGCGCAGGTCGAGGCGATCGAGGAGCGGGCCGGAGATACGCTGGCGGTACTGGCGCACGGCGTGGGGGGAGCAGGTGCACGGAATGCGCCCGTGCCCGCGATAGCCACAGGGGCAGGGATTCATGGCCGCGACCAGGTGGAAGCGGGCCGGGAAGTCCTCCTGGCGACCGGCACGGCTGACCAGGATGGTGCCCGACTCCATGGGTTGGCGCAGGGACTCCAGGGCTTCCCGGCGGTACTCGGGGAGCTCGTCGAGGAAGAGCACGCCGCGGTGGGCGAGGGTTATCTCCCCCGGGAGCAGGGCCGGGCCGCCGCCCACCAGGCCCACGGTGCTGGCCGTGTGGTGGGGGGCGCGCCAGGGACGTTTGCGGGCCAGGCCCCCGGGCCAGCGGCCGGCGGAGGAGAGTACGCAGGTCACTTCGAGCTGCTCCTCGATGGTCATGGGGGGCAGCAAGCCCGGCAGGCAGCGGGCCAGCATGGTCTTGCCGGCACCGGGAGGACCGACGAGGAGCAGGCCGTGACCACCGGCGGCTGCCACGGCCAGGGCCGCCTTGGCGGCGGCCTGACCACGCACTTCACCGAGCTTGGCCGGCGTCGGTGGCAGGCCGCCACCGCTCGGTGCGCAGACCGGGGTCAGGTGCGGGCCGCGGCCGGAAAGGTGCGCCAGGAGTTCGGAGAGGTGCGCGGCGGAGATGGCGTCAATCTCCGGCAGGCAGGCCGCCTCTGCCGCCGTGGCCTGGGGGGCGATGACCTGGGCCAGGCCCTGGTCCCGGGCCACCAGGGCCCCGGCCAGGCCGCCGGGTACCGCGTGCAGGGAGCCGTCAATGCCCACCTCGCCCATGAACAGGGTGCCCGTGAGCTGGGCGGCATCCAGGTGTCCCAGGGCGGCCACCGCCGCCAGAAAGAGGGGCAGGTCCAGGGCCTCGCCACTCTTGCGGCGGCCGGCGGGGACCAGGTTGAGGAACAGGCGGCCGGGGCTGGGCCGCAGGCCATTTGATTCCAGGGCACAGAGCAGGCGGCCGCGTCCCTCGCGCACGACCGGATCCGGCAGGCCCGTGACCAGGATCTCGGTGCGTCCCTCCTCGGCACGGTGGAAGCGCGCCTCCACGGTCACCGCCTGCGCCCCCGCTCCAGCCAGGCAGATTCCGGCCACGCGTATGGTCTCCATGTGACCTGGACTGGCCCCCGGCCGGGGGGTCGCTCACTAGCCGGGAAAAACACGCCGCCGATCCACAGGCCCGGGCTCGGGGCTGTCCATGAACTACTCAGCCGTGCTGGCCTGAGTGTGTCGGCCCAGTCCGCACGCGGCCCGAATCCCTGCGGCTAAGTTGGCCGGAGGCCGCTGCAGCCGGGCATTCGCCAGCTCTGATGCGAGACCGGTGATGGTGGGCTAGCGCAGCAGGGGCGCGCTCAGGCCGGCGGCGTGTTCGGACTCGTCCGGCGCGTAGCGCATGATCAGCTCCGCGGCCAGGTGATCCAGGGCCAGCCGGTCGTCCAGGTGGATGGGCGCGTCAGCGTTTGCGACTGCCTGTCTGGCGGAGGTCCAGAGGGGCGGCAGGCCGGCGGCCCGCGCTACCTGGGATGCGATCCAGGATTCGTCCACCTCCTCCGGCAGCGCGGGGGCTGCGAAGAAGGCGCGCCGGTTGTACAGGTCCGGAACGCCGATGGGGGCGCCCTCGGTGTCCGGCACGATGGCCACCAGATGCCCGGAGCCGTCGCCGCGGTTGACCCGCTCCACGGTCTGGTCGCCGAACATGAGTACCGGCTCCAGGCCCTGGCGGGGCACCAGGAGGTGCGGCGCCGCGGAGAGCACCACCAACAGACCACTGGTCACCGTCGGGCGCTCCGCCCGCCAGTTGTGGCGATAGGGCTGGTCCAGGGTGAAGCGGCGCGCGTAGAGCACGCTGTCGATGGACTCCGGGGCCGTGGGGAGCGGGGGCGGAGCTCCCTGGCGTGTTCCCTGGCGCAGGGCGGCGCCGGCGGCGGCGGCCAGGAGGACACAGGCGATGAGCGCGGTGGAGTGCTTCATGGAGGGGGAAAAGGGGAGGATCTTCACGGGGTGAACTCCAGGTCATCGAGGCCCAGACGGCCGACCGACGAGTTGGCGCCCGTACCGAATACCAGGCGCAGGGCGGAGATTGAATGCAGGTTGAGAGCCGGGGTGGTCACCTGGAAATCCCGCAGTCGCAGGCGCAGGGTTTCGAACTCATTGCCCCAACCAATGCCGCTGCCCTCGCCGGTGCGTTGGTAGGGCTCCTCCACGCCGCCGCCGTAGGCTGAAATGTCGATGGAGCTCAGCGTGCCGGAGCTGTCGCGCAGCTCGATGGCGAAGGTCAGATCTTCCAGGTCGGCGATGGTCTGGGGGTGGCGCGTGCCCTGGCAGGCCCGCAGCGAGAGCCAGGTGAGGTCGGTCACGTCTGACATCTCCGCGGGCAGCTCCCATTCGATCCAGGCCGCTGCCGACCAATCGAATACGACACCGTTGGTGATGTCGTTGTCCCGGGCGCGGGTCATGCCGTTCATGGGGTCCGCGGCATTCCAAGTGAATGTTGTGTTGTTGTCGTTGAGCTGCCCCTCGTGCAGGTTGTCCACCGCCGAGAGCACCGCACCTCCGGAGGAGCTGACTTCCGGGGCTGCCTCGCTCTCGAAGTCATCGAGTACGACCTTGCCCGAGTCCGGTCCCTCCTTGAACTCCATCGTGGCCACCAGGCACTCCGGCTGAACCGTGGGCGCACCCAGGGGCTTCAGCTCCTCCCAGTGGCGTGTGAGGAAGTCGCGCCCGGCGAGCTCGTCGTCGAGGAAGTAGGCCAACATCGGCAGGAGGTAGCCCTTCATCAGCTTGTGTGTCTTGGTGCGTCCCACCTGGCAGGGGCCGCTCGCCACCGTCGAACCGCCGCCGTCGTGGAAGGCGCCGTGGCCCACGCCCTGGTAGGTGACGGCCGCCCGGCGTCCGGCGGAGCGCTCGAGGATCTGATAGGACTGGGCGATGTCGGAAGTGGGCACGCCGCTCACATCCCCGTCGGCGCTGCCCACCCAAAGGTGGTAGTCGACTTCGTGGGGGTTCGTGCGCACCTTGCCGAAGAAAACCGTGGGCGCGATGCTGCTGAGCAGGACGACATCGTCCGTGGTGAAGTTGTTCGGTGCGTACAGCCCGTCGTGGATGCGATCGTAGGCGCGCACGATGCCCTCGCCGCCGCGGCTGTGTCCCATCCAGACGATGGTATGGCCGTCAATGTGTCCGTCGAGAGCGCCCCCATCGATCAGTGCCAGGTTTCCGAGCATCCAGTCCGTGTTGGTCAAGGTCGTGGTCGAGGCCGTTTCGATCCCCGGCCCGGTCTCGTTCTGGTGGCTCATGACCACATAACCGTAGGAGGCCAGGTGATAGCCCAGGTGGTCGTACCATTGATAGTTGTGGCCGTTGCCGTGGCTGATGACAATCAGCGGCACCTGGCCCAGGCTGGCGATGTCCCTGGGGTAGTAGGTGTTCTGGCCCAGCCAACTCCCGCCGGAGTAGAGTGTCTCGATGACCACATGCGGCCCCGGCGCCACCGTGTCGCGCACGATGGAGACCCCCGGTCCCGCGGTCAGCCCGTCGATCAAGTCCCCCGGCCCCAGGTTGCCATCGCGGTCCGCATCGAAGACCACATCGAGGCCGACACCCAGCTGAGCTCCGACCGTGCCCGAGAGGGTGCCCAGGTCCACGGGGAAACGGTTGCTGACCAGGGAACCGCCCTGGACAGTGTAGGCCTGGGGAGCGCCGCGCACATCGCTGAGGCTGGTGTTGCCACTCCACTCCGCCGCATCGCGGTCAGACACCAGGTAGAGGTCGCCGGTGACGCCGACGACGGATGAGTGGCGCACGGGGTCGATGGCCACCTTGAGCGTGTCGCCCTCATTGACCGCCGCCACGAACCTGAACCAGGGGGCCGTGGCCAAGGTGTACCCAGCCAACTCTGTCTCCAAGGGACCGCTGGCGCCGGCATCGATGAAGGTCACCGGCAGGGCGTTGGTGAGGTTGTGGCCGCCGCCGCAGGGGTGACCGGGATCCCGGTACCAGGCCTGGAAGTACCAGGTGTCTCCGGGGCGCAAAAGGTGCGCCGGATCAAAGGCCAGGGATTGCACGGCCAGGCCGGCCTCGACGAAGAGCCCGTTGCCGTCTGCCTGGCGCAGGGGAAAGCGGGCGCGGCCCGCTCCGCCATTGCCGATGCACAGACGACCGTCGCCCAGGGGCGTATCAATGGTGTCGCTGCCCATGAAGATGATGCCACCCTGGTCCGGGGCGATGCCGGAGACGAGCAGCGTCAAATCATCGGAGACGATATCCGCGCTGCCGGTGGCTTCCAGCAGAGCTCCCGTGGCCTGATCACCATCGCTGCCGAGGTTGCCGCAACCGGCGGCGGGGTCGGTGTTGCCACAGGGACAGACATCTCCCTGGCAGAAGGGACCGCCCACCTGGGCCTCTAAAGGTGCTGCCGAGAGAGTCAAGGCTGCCAGGAAAAAGGCGCCCAGGAGCAGGGCGCGCGCGGGCCGTGAATGACCTCGAAGAAGGGCGAATTGAGGGCTTGTCGTTTTGGGAGAGTGCACGGGACCATTCTCCCATGTCCTCGCCAGGCCACAACCCCCGCTGGCTCCCCTTGCGGCGCCGGGCAACCGATACGGGCTCTGCCGGGCCCCTGGGCACCGATAGCCGGGTGCGGCCCACGCGGCTATAGTGGGATCATGGCAGCTTCGAAGAGCGAGCGGCGCGGCGGAAACCGGGCGCGTGGCGGGCCGGGCCCTGCGAAGGCTACGCCCGCTGCCCGGCGACCGCGGCGCTATGGACGCTGGCGGGCCCTCAGCCTGTTGACGGTTTATGTCCTGATGGCCGCCCACGTCATCCACTGGAAGCTGGCCGGCCGTACCCTGGCTCCCCTGGAGTTGCACGAGGTGATGTTCACCCTGGAGCTGGGCATCATCACCGCCGGTTTCCTGTTCATGGGCGCCGCCTTTCTTTCGGCGGCCTTCTTCGGCCGTTTCTTCTGTTCCTGGGGCTGCCACATCCTGGCCCTGGAGGATGCCTGCGCCTGGCTCCTGGCCCGCGTCGGCATCGAGCCCAAGCCATTCCGTTCGCGCTTCCTGCGACTGGTGCCATCGGTGGCGTTGATCTACATGTTCGTCTGGCCCCATGTGAAACGCATCACCGCCGGGGGGACCTTTCCCGGTTTTCGCATCCAGACCGATGCCGAGGGCTGGGCCTCCTTCGCCACCACGGACTTCTGGCGCAACCTGCCGCCGGTCTCCGTTGCCATCCTGACCTTTGCCGTGTGCGGCTTCGCCGTGGTCTACTTCCTGGGCAGCCGCGGCTTCTGCGCCTACGGTTGCCCCTACGGCGTGCTCTTCGGCCTGGCGGATCGCCTGGCCCCGGGACGCATCGTCGCCACGGAAGGCTGCACAGCCTGTGGCCAGTGCACCGAGGCCTGTCAGTCCGGCGTCCTGGTCCACGAGGAAACGGAGGCCTATGGGCGCGTGGTCGACAGCGCTTGCCTCAAGGACCTCGACTGCGTGGCGGCCTGCCCATCGGGTGTCCTGAGTTACGGACGTGCCCGGCCTGCGGGCCTGTTGCGTTCCCTGCGCCGGGCCGAGGCGGCCCCGGATTCAAGCGTGGGAGATGGGGCCAGCACAGCCGATGGCACACCGGCCACCTATGCCTTCAGCCCCGCCGAGGATCTGGCCATGGCCGCCGTCTTCGTCATCGTCACCGGCGTCCTGGCCGGAGCCCACTTCTCGCTCCTGCCCGTGTCCCTGTGCGCCGTGGTCGGGGCTCTGTGCGCCTGGCTGACGGTGATCAGCGTGCGCCTTTTATGGCGCCGGGATGTGAGCGTCGGCGGCGTGGTCCTGCGCCGCCCAGCGGGCTTGACCGGCGCCGGCGCCGGCCTCCTCGCGGCGGCCTGTGGCGGCGCGTTGATATGGGGGCACAGCGCCGCGCTCCTGCGGGAGGAGCGGGCCGGCACTCAAGCCCTTGAGGAGCTGCGCGTGACCCTGGACTCGTATGCCGATCAGGAGACAGTGACCGCCGGGGCGGGCGAGTTCAGCGCGACCTTGGACAGGGCCCTCACCCATCTGGAGCGCAGCAATCGCTTGGGTGTTTTCGAGGTACCGGTACTGCACTGGAACCTGGCCTGTCTGCACGCCCTCTCCGGGGGGCAGGTGGATGGGGCGCTGGCCCGCCGCCTCTTGGCCGGGGGCGGGCGGGTTGCTGATCGCAGTCTGTTGGAGGAGATGTTGTCTGGCGAGCCCGGGACGGAGCTGGAAGGCACCAGGGATGCGCGCAGGGCCGATCACGCGCGAGCTGGCCTGGCGCACCTACGTCAGATGACGCGGCCTTCCAGGTCCTGACGCTGGCGCTCGACGACGAAGTCCATCACTGCCTCCTGGCGCTCCAGGAAGTTCGGCGTCTCGTCTTTCAGGAAGTACATGCCGAGGTGGATGCCGCGCGGCGCCATGTGTCGTTCCACGATCAGAGCCGAGAACTCCAGGCGCCGCCCCCCCAGGGTGAAGGCCAGGGTGACGCGCGTGGAGGCTGCCAGGCGCACCTCCGTCTCCGAACCCACGCGCAGGGAGAGGCCGTCGGCGGAGATGTCGTTGAGCGTGAGGTCGGTGAAGGAGGCGCCCTCGGGTGTGGTCAGACCTACGGTCACCGGTTCCGCTTCCAGGGGGCGCACGCGGTAGGCTGCCCGCTGGCTGAAGAGTACCTGCAGAGCCGGGGCCAGATCGGATTCGACCTCCTCCGGGCGCGTGAAGGCCAGGATGTAGCGGCGTTGACCGCCACGGTCCCGACGGCGTTCGATGCGGGCTTCCACCTTGATGCCAGCCTGCCAGTAGGGGGAGCGCACCTCCAAGGTGACCAGTAGGCCCAGGGGAAAGGCCGGCAGTGTCTGCTCATCATCCCGGTAAGTCAGGATCATCTCCCGGGAGGTGATCGACTGGACCTGGCCCTCGGCTGCCGCCAGACCGGTGGATTCATCGGGTACCAAGCGCGCCAGCAGCAGCGTGCGCGCCCGCCGGGTGGGCTGGAAGAGGGTTTTGGGGTCAGTCGACATGGGGGGGTATCACATCCATTTGTCGGTCGCCGCCGGCCATTCCCTTAGCTGGTATGGCCGTCGCAGGCCAGGAACATGCCGGCGGGGGGACGGAAGGGGGCCAGCAGGTCACCCGAGCCAGGCCAGCGCGTCGTCCACGGGGGTGGAGTCGGTGAAGTTTGCGCCGTAGTGGACCCGTTCCAAGCGCCCGTCCGCGCCGATCAGGAAGTCCGCCGGGCAGATGCCGATACCGTCGCGCAGGGCATCCCGCCAGCGGGGGTGGTACCCGGCCCGGGCGGCTGCCCTGGCCCGGCGCCAGGCGGCCGGGCTCAGCAGCGCCGCCAGCCCGCCGTCCACGCCCCAGGCCCCGTAGGCCTTCCGTTCGGGGTCCGCCAGGATCGGGAAGGGCACCGCCTCCGGCCCGCTGACGAAATCAGCCAGGGCGGCCACGGGCGAATGAAAGGCACGCACCAGCTCCACGCCGTGCCCCCGGAACTCAAGGTGGCGGGCGGCGAACTGCCGCACCGTGACGACGCAGGTAGGTCAGGTGGCGTAGCGTTGAAATGAGAGCAGCCAGCGCCGGCCGGCCAGGGAGCTGCTCTCAAACTGGCCGCCGTCCGCCGTGGGCAGGTACAGGGACGGGGCCCGCTCGCCGCATTTCAAGTGTCCGACCATGGGCTCACCCTAGGAGCCGGCGTCACAGAAAGCGAATCCCCGTTCCACTCCAACGCAGCCCAAACCCGCTGCGAAGCTGCCTAGTGTCGAGATGGCAGTGCCCTATCCACCGCCGGGGTCAGGGCTCGACGCAGCACACCGCCCGCGGCGGCGAGGTGTGCCTGGGCGGCGGCGCGGTCCAGCTCCAGCTGTTCCATGACCACGGCGGTCTTGACGTGCCCGCCGGCGGCGTCGAGCAATTCCCCGGCCCGGGCGCGGTCCACGCCGGCCAGCTCGCATACCAGGCGCAGGCCGCGGTCGTGCAGCTTGGCATTGGCGCCGGTGGTGACATCCACCATGCGGTTGCCGTGGACCTTGCCCAGACGCGCCATGACTAGCGTGGTGAGCGTATTCAGAACCATCTTCGTAGCCGTGCCCGCCTTGAGGCGCGTGGAGCCGGCCAGGATCTCCGGGCCGGTGTCCAGGCGCAGCGTGAGATCTGCCCGATCCGGTGCGTCGGCGAACGGTGTACAGGCGAGGAAAACGGAGGCAGCTCCGACGGCCCGGGCCGCTGCCACCGCCCCGTGGGCGTAGGGTGTCGTGCCACCGGCGGAGATGGCTATGAGTACATCTCCGGCATTCAAGCCGCGCCGAGCGAGTTCATGCCCGGCGGCCGTCGCATCATCTTCGGCGCCCTCCACTGCCCGGGTCAGGGCTTCACTTCCCCCGGCGATAAGAGCCTGTACCTGTTCCGGCTCGCTTTGGAAGGTCGGCGGGCACTCGGCCGCATCCAGCACGCCAAGTCGGCCGCTAGTTCCCGCGCCAGCGTAAAACAGGCGCCCACCACCCGCCAGTCGTCCGGCGACCAGGTCGACGGCAGCTGTCAGGCTCGGGCCAGCCCGGGCCACTGCCCCGGCGGCGGCGGCATCCGCTCGGGCGCAGAGCCTGACAGCCTCGCTGGTCGTGAGGCAATCTAGGTCCTCGCTCTCGGGAAGCGTGCGTTCCGTGGTCAGGTGTGAACGGTCAGCGGGTGGGCGGTAGTCCTCGGTGGTCATCGCCCGCGTAGCCTGACACAGGTGCCCTGCTGGCGGAAGCCCTTCCCGCCCGCATCTCCGTGGCGGTCAGGCGTCGTGGCCCAGGGTCAGCGTCACCGAGGACGGCAGGCCCAGGTTCGGCAGCTCACGCCTGAGCTTCCTTTCGAGGCGGCGCATCTCGCCATTCGGCACGGGCAGCCAGAAGTCGAGACGCGTGCGCTGGCCGCCGCCGGGCTCCACGCTACTCGTCGTTTCGAAGAGCACCTCGCCCCCCGTTTCTTGCTCAAGCCACTCCTTGAGGCCTTCCACTTCAACTTGCCCGCGCACCTCCAACTTGAGGTGTACCGGATGAACTGTGCGTTGCCAGGGCGTGTCGGGTTTGAGGACCACGGGCGCGCCCCGCTCGATCTGGATGCTGCGTACCGGACCGTGGCGCACCAGGGCGGATCCGGTGAGAACGGTCAGGCAGCCGGCCAGGGCCAGTAATCCCAGGAAACCCAGGCAGCCCAGGCAGCAGCCGGCGCCACAGCCGAGGCCCAGCTTCCCGAGCAGCGGACCTTCCTGCCTGGCACGGCCGAGGAAGACCGCCAGCACCAGGAACAGGGTTCCGAGGAAGCCGAGGAAAAGTAGAAAGAGGAAGGCCGGGGGCAGGGTGGGGTGGAACATGGCAGTGCTGGGGCAGGGAGCGGAGGGCCCGTCTACGCCCGCGTCTACTGGCCATTGTCACCCGCGCGGTCGGTCTGCGCCAGATGCCTTTCCAATCCTCCGGAGGGGGTCTTCGCCCCCGTTCGTCAGCTCCCTTTTTGCCGCTTGTCAGTTAGGAAGACGAGAGCGACAAGGGAGCGGAGGAGAGGGATAGTGCTGGAGATGAGAAAAGGGGGCGCCCACCTCGCGGTGGGCGCCCCCTTGTTTTTTTCTGGGTCGTCTTGTGCTCGCCTAGCGTCCCGGAGTCACGGGCCCATCATTGCGGGCCTTGCCGGTGATGGGACCGAAGATGGTCCGCGCATGCTCGATGTCGACCTTGACGTCCGTGTCTTTGGGTACTCGCCCGGAGTACTTGCTGAAGCCGCCGCCTCAGCACCCTCCGAAACGACCGGAGATGACCTCCTTACCAGTCCGCTTGTCGCGCACGATGATCTTGGGCGACTTGGCGTTGGGGGTGAAGGTGTGGTACTCCTCGTTGGCTGCTCCGTAGAAGACGACGTTGGGTTGCACGGTGACGTACTCACCATCCTTCTCGTAGTCGAACTCGATGCGCACCGGTGAACCCCAGTCGACGTTTTTCTCGGCGCCGGCCTTGACTTCGATGGGGCCCATCTTGCCATTGCGGATTCGCACGGTCTCGGTCTTGCCGCGCGTGGCGAAGCCGCTCTCGAGTGTGTAGGTGCCCACGGGAACAGCCAGGCCTTCCCGGTAGTCGGCTACATTGAAGGAGTTGCTGCCGGAGCGCACGATGGCCGCCACCAGGTTACCGTTGGCACTGTAGTCCTCGGTCATGTTCAGCGTGCCTGTCTGGCCCTCGAAGGGAGTCGCCGTCACCTGGGCTCCATTGGGGCTAATCTCGAAATCGTAGAGTTCGCCCTTAAGGTTGATGACGCGGCTCAGGAAGCTGGCCGCATCCCCCTTGCCGACGATCATGGCATCCTGACCGTAGTCGTTGTAGAGGCCATTGTTGTTCTGATCGATGATCAGGATGGTGTGGCCTCCGAGCTTGCCGCGCATGGCTCCGCCGGCGGACCAGCGCCAACTTGAGCTGGAGCTCTTAAAGCGCACGGCGTACTGGAATGGTTCGCCATCCTCGTCGCGGCCGCGCAGGGTGAGCGAGCCGCCGATGCCCTTGACCTTGGAGTCGAAGCGTCCGTTGCCAGTGCTATCGACCTCGAGCTTCATGGGGCCGCGCTTGGCCACACTGTAAGCGGACGAGTCACTGCCCGGCAGCGGGATGCGATCGCTGACCGTGGTCCAGGTCTCCTGCGGCAGCACGAAGTCCCACTTTGGGTAGGCCTTGTGGCGCAGTTCCGCCGTCAGCGTGTCCTTGTCGGGGGCGCTGGGCTGGGTGGGAGTTGCCGGGTCGGCCAGGGCCGGCGGCAAGCAGAGGACCCCGCCGATGAGGGCGAGGAGGGCGTGATTTCGCTTCATGGGTTCTCTATCGGAGGTGTTGAGGGTTCGTGAAGGTGCCGGTGGCCAGGACGATCGCGCCGACCGAGGTGTTCCATGCTAGACGCAATAGACACTAGCGGCCACGGCTTATTGTAACGGTGCTGAAAAACAACCCTGGCGAGGCCTTGGGGCCTGTTGTCGGGGCCGGTGCATCAGCTCTCCGCCCCGCCCGCGTCCCCGTCATCGCACGCCGCGCCCCAGGCCTCTGCCAATAGGGCGCGGGCCCCGTCCAGGGCCGCTGCGGGCACGAACAGGCTGGGGCGCGTCAGGGACATGTGGGCGCTGGCGCCGAACTCGGCGAAATCCGCATCGCGTCCGTGGAAGAGGCAGGGGATACCGGCCTCCTCCAGGAGGCCCCGGGCCAACTCCGCCTCCACGGCCGTGGGCGCCTCCAGCAGGCAGGCGATGTCGTTGGGTTTCTGTCCCATCAGTTCCGTTCCCCGGTTGTGGTGGTGGGGGCCTCGCCATGCTCTTGACGCTGGGTGAGCAACCAGGCGAGCCAACGCTTTTCATCGGACTTGAAGTCTTCGCCGGTCAGGCCCTGGAGTACGCGGCCGATGGTGGCCCGCCGTGTGCGCAGGGAAACGGTTTGAACGCCGAGGACGCGCACATCGAGCACCGCTCCCCCGGTGATCACATTGATTTGTGGGTCGGCCACGGAGGCGCCGTTGGCCACTTCCACGTCGAAGTCCTGCAGGTAGGCGCGCTGTGTACCCACGAAAATATGGGAGGCGGGAGGGCGGCGGGCGCCGGAGGCGGACGGCTTGCCAGATCGTTTCGAAATGTTCGCCAGGTGGTTGATCAGGGGGCCGGCGGCGGCGGCGTAGCCGGCGACACCCAGGGCCTCCACCGCCCGCTGGCTGACCCGCGGGGAACTGGAATCGAGGGCGCGTATGAGGGGCAGGGTCAAGGCCGGGTCATGGGCGGCGCCCAGGGAGCTGGCGCAGGCCAGGCGCACTCCCTCCGTGCGATCGAAGACTGCGTGGGAGAGCAGCGCACGGCCGGACTCACCGGGAGCCAGGCGCCCGAGGGCCACGGCGGCCAGCTCCCGGCGGCGGGAGCTGGTGTTCTTCAGTTCTCCGGTGAAGAGCCCAGTTGCCTGCCCGCGGTCCAGGGGGAGCCGGCTCAGGCAGAGCTCGCGCGCGGCCGGGGGCGCGCCGGCGGCGAAGCGCAGGTAGCCGTCGAGCGCATCGGCGTCGACCTGTCCGTCGGGTCCGACCTGGGGCGGTTGTGGCAGGGAGACGAATAGCTCGCGCGTTGCGAGGAACGCGCAGGCCTCAGGGTCATGGGGCTGGCAGGCGAGGACGAGACCTAGCTCCTCCAGGGTCTCGGCGTAGAGACCTTCATCAGCCATCCAGCTCCAGAGCTCCGCCGCCGGCCGAGCGCCCTCGGCCACGGCGGAGCGGCGCGCCTTGACGCGCTTGAGCAGGTCGCGCTCCTCGACCACACGCACCACCTGCCAGGGCTCGAGTGTTTTCCAGGGCCCCGTGCCGCGCCATTGCCAGCGACCGTCCACCTGCCGCGTTGAGCCGCGCAGGAGCCCTCCATTCGCCAGGTGTAGAACGCGGCGCTTGAGGCTCGCCTGGCCCTCTTCGAGTGAACTCGCGCGGGGGCTTGTCTCGCCGGGTTCCCCGGGCGCTGTTGGTGCGGCGTGCGCCAGCGGGGCGCCGGCCAGCAGGGCAAGTGTCGCGGCTCGCAGACGATGGGGAGCGGGGGATACTTGGAACAAGGTGACCTACAGGTCTTGAATGCGGGGCATGCTGCCTGTCCGCGCCAGGGTGAAATCCTAGCACGATCCGGCACGGGCGTGGTGCCGGGCGACCGCTGGCCGGTGAGCGGCAAGCAAGGGCTAGTAAATAAAAGGTGCCCGGGACCGCCCTCGAACCGGCCCTTCCACGCCAGTCCAAGAGCCCTGCCTTCCCGGGCACGCAACGAGACATACGACACTTTTTCCCGCGTGTTACCCCTGGTTTATTTCATTACGTGGATTTTTCGCCCCCGTGCGAGAACGCACCGCTTAGCCGCCGTCGGGGAGAGGCGCCCTGGGTCCCAGGAAGAGCGCCAGGGGGCCGTCTGGACCTGTCGCCCGCCAGGGGAGCCGGCGTCGGTCTAGCTCCGTCCCCAGGTGTGGCGTGCCGCTCTCGCTGATCCAGACCAGGGTCGGATCAGTGGCCGTCAGCAGGGGACCGAAGTGTGGTGTCTCGGAGCCGTGGTGGGGCAGGAGGAGCAGGTCCAGGGGGCCCGTAAGCCAGCCCGCACGCAACTGCGCCGCCAGTCCCGCGCCCTCGGCATCGCCGGTCAGCAGCAGGCGGCGGCCTTCCCAGGCGACCTCCAGGGAGCGCGAGCCCTCGTTGCCCGTTTGATCCAGGCCGCGCAGAAGCACCAGAGCGGGGGCCTGGGGCCCGGGACGCCGCGCGGGAAGCCCGCAGCGCCCACGGACCAGGTCCAGCCGCTCGTCGGGGAAACCGGATGTCATGCCCGGTGGCGGTGGCGCTCCGGCCCACAGGCGGGCCGGGAAACGCGCCACGAGCCAGGGCAGGGCTCCGGCGTGGTCCAGATCCCCGTGGGTCAGGATCACGGTCAGCTCGCGCACCTCCCAGCTGCGCAGGAGCGGGGCCAGGGCCTCGCGGGCCACGCCGGGCCGATCCCGGGAGCCCGCGTCCACCAGACAGGCGGGCTCCCCGGGGGCGCGCACCAGGACCGCCGTGCCGTGGCCCACATCCAGGGCGTAGACCTCCAGGCCCCGGGGGCCGGCGGCCCAGGGCAGGAGCAGGAGGCCCCAGGCCAGGGCGGCAGCCCGCGCCAGGTGGCGGCGGCCGGCCGCGGAGCGCCCACCCGGCCAGCGCAGCAGGATGAAGACGGCGGTCACGGCCAGCCAAAGCAGGGGCACCGGGCGCGGGGGGAGCGGCGTGGGCGTGCCGGGCAGGCGGTCCCAGAGTTCGAGGCTCGTGACCAGGAAGCGGGAGAGGGCTGTGAAGGCGGCGCCGAGGGCCTCTGCCAGGGGGTTCGCCTCCCCGGCGGCGATGAAGAGCCAACCGCTGGCGAGCATCAGGGCCACGGGCACCAGGGCCAGGCAGGTGGCCGCCGGTCCCACGGGGCTCCACTCGCCGAAGGTCGGCCAGGTGAGAGGCAGCGTGGCTCCCACGGCGGCCAGGGAGGCAGCCAGGCTGCCGCGCAGGCCGCGCAGGAGGAGGCCCAGGGGCACGCGCCAGCAGGAGCGGCGCACATCCGCCAGGGGGCCGATGGGGGCGATGGGACCCAGGAACGGCAGACGCCGGGCCAACAGGCGATCCAGGGGGCCGGCGCCGAGGATCAGCCCCAGGGTGGCGGAGTAGGAGAGCTTGAGGGAGAGGGAGTCGAAGGCCAGGGGATTGGCGAGCACTTCCCAGAGCAGGGCCAGGCTCCAGAGGGAGAGGGCGTCCGGGCGGCGGCGCAGGCCTGAGCTTCCCGGCAGGATCGGAGCCAATCCCGCCAGGGCCAGGACCAGGGCCGCCCGGCGCACCGGGGGTGCGCCGCCGGTGAGGGGAATCAGGGCCAGGATCAGGCTCGCCCGCAGGAAGCTGGCGAGGTGCCGTGCCGGGCCGCCGTTTCCCGCTGGGGCTGACAGGCCGCGGTGGCTGCTGAGCCCCCACCTGCCCCTGCTGCCCCGGCGCAGCAGACGGGCGGGCAGGGCCAGGAGCAGGACCATGAGGCCCACATGCAGGCCGCTGACCGCCAGCAGGTGGCGCGTTCCCGTGCGCGTGAAGAGATCCGCCAGACCCCGGGGCAGGTGGGAGCGGTCGCCGAGGCAGAGGGCGGCGGCCAGGCCCCGGGCCACTGGGTCTGCCAGACGTTCCACGCGCCGCAGCAGGGCCCTGCGCCAGGCGCCTGGGCCCGGATTGCGGCCGGGCGCGGGGCCCTGGCCGGAAGCGTCGGGCGCGGAAGGCCGGCCGGAGGTGCGGGGCGCGGCGCCTTGGTCGGAAGAGCGTGGCGCGCTGCCTGGCCCGAGGCGGCGCAGCTGGGCGGCGGGGACGCGCAGGGGCAGGTGGCCCCTTGTGGGTTGATGCAGTCCGGGGTCCTGTCCGCCGAGGTGGGAGCGGGCCGGGCGGGAGGCGGCCAGGGGCGGTAGCAGGGCCACGGCCTCTCCGTTCCGGGGCGGCTGGCCGCTGAGGTCCACGGGGCGCGGGCGACCGCCCGGGGGCGTCAGGCTGCCGCGCGTGATGAGTTCCTTCCGCCCGGGACGGGAGCGTGTGCCCAGGGTCTCCCAGAGGCCGCTCAGTGGCTCTGTGGCCGGGGACTGCTGCGGTGCCCGGCGGGGCGCAGCCAGGAGCACGAGGGCGGCCAGGCCCAGGCAATGGGGCAGGGCCGGTTGGCGCAGGAGGGCGAGCAAATGGTGGAGGGGCGAACGGCTGGCGGCCGGCGCGCCCGTTCCATGGTCTGCTTCGCCCGTGGCAGCCCTGCCCGTGGCCGTCCTGCCCGTGGTCGTTCGGCCCGTGGTCGTTCGGCCCGTGGTCGTTCGGCCGGTGGCTGCCAGACGGAAAAGGCCCAGGGCGCAGAGGACCAGGGCGATGACCAGGGGTAGTGGATTCGCGAGCCGTGCTCCGGCGAATGCGCCGGCCAGGGCGGCGAGGGCCAGGGGCAACAGGGGTCGCGGTGGCGGACACAGCCCGGGCTGGCCCGGCCCAGGCGGGCCCCACGCGGGAGGGGGCGGCCCGAGCTGGGTTGGCCCGGGCGGGTGCTGCCCGGGCGGATCGGGCCGGGCGGGGGGCCGGGGAGCGTCCGTGTCCGGTGAGACTTCCACGGAAGGCGGACAGGAGCAGGGCGGCGGCGGTTACCATCATTCCGCGAACAACACCTGCGAGATGTCCATGGCTTCTTCCTCCACACCGTCCGAACCCGGGCGCCACGCCCAGCCCGGGCGGCACGCCCTCTTTCCCGGGACCTTTGATCCCTTCACGCGCGGGCACCTGGACCTCTTGCGCCGGGGCCTGGCGCTTTTTGAACGTGTGACCGTGGCCGTGGGTGCGCACCACGACAAGCGGCACCTGTTCTCCCTGGAGGAGCGCATTGAGTTGATCGAGCTGTCCCTCTCCGAGGCGCAACTGGTGGAAGGCGTGGGTGTCACTTCCCTGGCCGGTTTGACCGTGCGCGGCTGCGCGGATCTCGGCGCCACGGTGATCCTGCGCGGCCTGCGCGGGGCGGCGGACCTGGAGTACGAGACGGCCATGCTGCAGACCAACCGCACCCTGGCGCCGGAAGTGGAGACGGCCTTGCTCGTGCCGACGCCGGAGGTGGCGCACATTTCCAGCAGCCTGGTGCGCCAGGTGGCGGAGATGGGTGGCGAGGTCAGCGGTCTGGTGCCGCCGGCCGTGGCCCGTGCCCTGGCGAAACGCTTTGGGGAGGAGAGCTGATGGGTGCGGGCGAGGCGAGCGGAGCGCGTCGGGCGGTTTCCACGGAGAACGCTCCGGCGGCCATCGGTCCCTACTCCCAAGCCATCGTCAGCGACGGCCTGGTGCACTGCTCCGGGCAGATCGCCCTGGACGCTGAGAGCGGCGAGCTGATCGCGGGCGATGTGGCCGCGCAGACCGAACGCGTGCTCGAAAACCTCGGGGCCGTGCTCGGGGCCGCCGGCAGCGGTCTCGGTTCGGTCCTGAAGTGCAATGTCTATCTGCGGGACATGAATGACTTCGGCGCCGTGAACGAGGTCTACGCGCGCTTTTTCTCCGGCGACAGTCCGCCGGCCCGGGCCTGTGTCGAGGTCAGCCGCCTGCCCAAGGATGTGGCGGTGGAGATCGACTGCCTGGCGCGCCTGCCCTAGGACTGGCGAGGGGCGGGCGAGGGTAGCGCCCACGCTCGTCCGTGTTCGTCGGCGTTCGCTCGCGCTCGCTCGCGTTTGCCAGCGCTCGCGCGCGCTGGCCGGCGTTCGCCAGCGTAACTATGCGGCGGGACGCGAGGACCGGAAGGGGGTGTCCGTTTGGGCGCCCGCTCGCGCCTGAGATGGGCGCCTAGGGTGTGCGCCCCCATTGGTTTAGGTAAAAGCAAATTCCTGTGATGCTCGTTGTGGGCTCGATTCTGGTGGCCCAAGAGAGGTAGGACTGTCCGCATGTCGCTCCCCCGTGGAGGGCAGTCTATGGAAGGAACCGAACTGGGGACGACAAGGCCGAAGGAGTATGGGGGAGAGCGCGCGCCCGGCCGCTGGGCGGCGCCCGGGACGGGCAATCGGATGGCTCGTTGGGGGTCGGGCCCAGCATCTCAGCTGGCGGGACGGCGGACGGCTACGCGGGGGGCCGGGCGGGGAACTCAGCGGGCGGCCCGCTGGCTGGCAGTTGCACTGTGGGGCGGCATCTGCGCCTGTGGCGGCGGAGCGGGCGAGGTCCAGGCCGGAGGCGGCGGGGCGACGAGTTCCGGGGGAACGTTGGCGGCGCCGCCCGGAGGGTATGCGTTCTCCGGCGGCAGCTTCGAGGAGAGCGGCTGGGAGGGAGTCCTGTGGGAGACGAGCGGCGTGGTCGGTGCTTCCGACGCGGCCCTGGAGCCGTGGGCGGTCTACGGCGGACGCTTCGCGCGCCTGGCCGGTTCCGGCGCGGCGGAGATCCTGCGGCGGCTGCCGATTGGCACGGAGCGGGATGAGCCGCGGGTGGGAGACGCGGTGGAGGGTTGTGTCTGGGTGCGGCTGGCGGCGGATGTGCCGCTGGGGCCGGTGGCGAATCCGGACGCGTACGTGGAGCTGGAGCTGCTCGGTTGGGTGGCGGGGACACCACTCGATGCGGCTTGGACCCTGGCCACGGAACGTTGGCTGCCGGTCAGCGGGGAAGGGGAGTACTGGCGCCTGCTGCACACAGAGGCCCTGGGCGGCGGCGTGCTCGCCGCGCCGGCGACGCATCTCCTGCTGCGCATCAACAAGACGCTGCCGGGAAGCGTGGAGCTGGACTACGCCCAGGCCGGTGTGGTGGGCAGCGTCGACGGCAATCCCGGGCGCCTGGTGACGGCCACCTATGTGGGTTGGTACCGCTCGCCCTTCGGACTGGAGGCCGTGGGGAACGCCAGCACGCCGCGCGAGTTGTGGCGCAACTGGGCCTGGCTGACGCCGCCCTATGGCGAGCCGGACTACACGGAGCTCTTCCACAATCCGGACTGCGCCACGGGCGCGGACTGCCTGCGCAGCAACGGGCGGCGCAACGGGGCAACCAGCGAGGAGTGGGGGCCGGACGGCTTGCCGCTCATCGGCGCCTATGATTCGAGGGACACGGATGTCATTCGCTATCACGTGGGGCTGGCCCGGGCGGTGGGTGTGGATGCCCTGGTGTTTGACACCCTGGGGCACGTCCTGGCGCAGCAACAGGCCGCCCAAACCGGCGAGGCACCCCTGGAGGAGATGACCTTGCTGCGCCTGCTGGATGCCGCCGAGGAGGCCGGTGACACGAAGGTGGCCTTGATGTACGAGCCCAAGGGACACATGTCCGGCTGGGTGGCGGGCGAGGGAGACTTCGCCGCGCGCAAGGCGGGCATCCTGGCGGATCTCGTCTGGTTCGTTGAGGCCCTCGGGCGGCGGCGGGCCCTCCTGACCTTGGACGGCGACATCGTGCTGCATGTCTTCAACCCCTACGCGGACCTGGTGGGTGGAGCCGCCGGCGATCCGCCGGCCCTGGCGGACGCGGACTGGCGCGAGCTTGTGGATGATGTGCGCGCCCTCACCGGCCGCGGGTTGTTCTTGATCAGCACACTCAAGCCTCAGAGTATCGGCGCCCCGCAGGCGGATCTATTCGGTGGCTTCCTGCGTTGGAAGTTCGTCGAGCCGTCGCTCCTGCACTACGCCACCTGGCAGGATTTCAAGGACCGCATTCCCGCCTGGCCGCCGCCGAGCGTGGCTGACATTGATGTGTTCGCCGCCGCATCCAACGGCCTGGCCGTGGACTGGGCGGCGGAGGACGACCTGCGGCGCCTGGCTGTGGCCGTGGCCTGGCCGGGCTTCGACGACAGCGGCGTGGGTGGTTGGGGAGCGCCGAATATCAACGGCACGGACGGTTTGCCGATCCGCGTGCGCGTCCTCGACCCGCTCCACGATCCGGCGGGGAAGAGCGTCTTCTTCGAACGCACCCTGAGCGCCGCCACGGCCTCCGGAGCCAAATGGCTGCACCTGGCAACCTGGAACGACTGGAACGAGCAAACGGCCCTGGAGCCGCTTTGGAACGAGGCCCTGGTCCAGGCCCTCCTGGCGGGGGTGCCCCCGGATCCCGCTGATCTGGCCAGCAGCCTGGGGCGCGTCTCCCTGGCCCAGGACCGCGTGGCGGCCTTCAAGGGCCTGCCCGGACCCGGAGCCCTGAAGCGCGCGCGTCTGACCGAGGTGGTCGAGGAGTATGTACTCGCCGCCTGGACGGACGCGGGCGTAGTGCTCTACGACTAGCCGGGGAGGCGCGAGAGGGGGCGACTATCTCCCGGGCATCGGTTAGGATGTTCCGCCGTTTCCCCGCTGTTCCGTCGCCAGGTCTGGGCGCCAGGCCCGGGCGTCAAGCTCGGGAGCCATGCTCGGGCATCAATCTCGGGCGTCAGGCCGATGCGAGTCGGAGGGAGCGGACGACCAACAACCAATCATGAGCGTATCCTGCGGCATCGTCGGTCTGGCCAACATCGGCAAGACCACCCTCTTCAACGCCCTGACCTCCCAGGCGGCGGATCAGGGGAACTATCCCTTCAGCACCGTGGAGGCCAACCGGGCGGTGATCGAGGTGCCGGACGAGCGCCTGAAGATGATTCGGCGCTTCATCCCGACCCAGCGCATCATGCCGGCGGTGGTGCAGGTCTTGGATATCGCCGGCCTGGCCGCCGGCGCCAGCCAGGGCGAGGGCATGGGCAACAAGTTCCTTTCCAGCATCAAGGAAACGGACGCCATCATGCATGTGGTGCGGTGCTTTGAGAGTGACGCGGTGGTGCGCGAGGACGACCTCGATCCCCGGGGCGACATCGAGACCGTGGAGCTCGAGCTGGCCCTGGCCGACCTGGAGACGGTGACGCGCAATCTGGAGCGCGTTTCGAAGAAGGCCCGCGCCGGCGACAAGGAGTCGCTCTTCCAGCAGGATGTCTTCGCCCGGGCCAAGGAGCTATTGGAAGAGGGCATTCAGCTACGCACGCGGGACTGGAAGGACAGCGAGCGCGTGGCCCTGAAGCCCCTTTGCCTCTTGACTGACAAGCCGGTGCTGTTCGTGGCCAATGTGGGCGATGACGACCTGGGCGGCACGGGCGAGTTGGCCCGGGTTGTGGAGCAGCTAGCCGCCGAGAGCGGCAGCCGCTTCATCGCCCTCTGCGCGGACCTGGAGTGCGAGCTGCGGCGCATGGAGGGAGAAGACCGTGAGCTGTTCCAGGAGGAGCTCGGCATCACGGAGCTCGGCTTGGATCGTTTGATCCGCTCCGTCTACGACCTGCTCGGCCTGCAGACTTTCTTCACCGCGGGTGAAAAGGAGATCCGCGCCTGGACCATCCACGCCGGTGATCTCGCGCCCGTGGCCGCCGGTGTGATCCACACGGACTTCGAGAAAAAGTTCATCCGCGCCGAGGTCTACACTGTGGACGAGTTGGTGGAGCACGAAACCGAAACGGCCATCAAGGCCGCCGGCCGCATGCGTACGGAGGGCCGCGCCTATGTCATGGGCGAGGGCGATGTGGTGCATTTCCTCGTTTCCCCCTGACGCGCCCGGCCAGTTGTTTGCTTCCCCGCCAGGCCCCGCCACAATCTCCCCACCCGCAGCTGACCCCGCCCGCAACCAGGCCTCCCTCAATTGCCCAGGCCACTGTTGCCCGCGCCACAAGTGGCGATGCCCCGGGTGACCACGCCGCAGGTGACCCGCTACTATCTACCCCACCGCAGGTGACACACACCATGGACCGCATCCCCATCCTGAACCTGAAACCCCAGCTGGCCGCCCTGCGCGCCGAGATCCAGGCCGCCATGGACGAGGTGCTCGACGCCACGGCCTTCATCAACGGTCCCGCCGTGCGCGCCTTCGAAGCGTCAGCGGCACAGTACCTGGGCGTCAAACACGCCGTCGGCCTCAACTCCGGCACGGATGCCCTGGTCATCGGCCTGCGTGCCCTGGGGATCGGTCCCGGCGACGAGGTCATAACCAGCCCCTTCTCCTTTTTCGCCACGGCGGAGTCCATCAGCACAGTCGGGGCCACACCGGTCTTCGTGGACATCGACGGGGAGTCCTTCAACATCGATGTGTCCCTGATCGAGGCGGCCATCACCGAACGGACCAAGGCCATCCTGCCCGTGCACCTGTTCGGCCGCCCGGCGGAGATGGAGGCGCTCCTCTCCCTGGCGAATAAACACAACCTGGTGGTGCTGGAGGATTGCGCCCAGTCCATTGGTGCCCGCTACGACGGCGACGGCGACGGCGCCCGGCACCAGACCGGTAGCCTGGGCGACGCCGGCGCCTTCTCCTTCTTCCCCACCAAGAACCTCGGCGCCTATGGCGACGGCGGCCTGCTTGTCACCGACCGCGACGATGTGGCGCAGACGGCGCGCAAGCTCAGCAATCACGGCAGCATCGAGCGCTATCGCAACGAGATCCTCGGCTACAACTCGCGCCTGGACAGCCTGCAGGCGGCGGTTCTCAATGTGAAACTGCCGCATCTGGATGCGTGGAACGAGGGCCGGCGTGCGGTGGCCGGACGCTACAACGAACTGCTGGGTGATATTCCCGGTGTCGTGACGCCACAGATCACGCCGGGCCATGTCTTCCACCAATACACCGTGCGTCTGGCGGGCGTGGATCCCGCCGGTGGCCGCGATGCGGTGGTGGAGCGCATGGCCGCCGCCGGCGTCTCCGCCATGGTCTACTACCCCCTGCCCCAGGACGAGCTGCCGGTCTACGCCGGTCGCTTCCCGGCCTGTCCCGTCAGCCACCGACTAGGGGCCGAGGTCCTCAGCCTGCCCATCTGGCCAGAGCTGGATGGCGAGACCCAGTCCCGCGTGGCCAGCGCCCTGGCCGCGGCGCTCTAGACGGCTAGGGCCTGTCCCCGGCGCGCAGCAGGGGACTGGCCCCTGGAGAAGCGGAGATCGGGTGCCGCTGGGCGCCTACTGACAGCGAGCGCCCCTCCGCACCTCAGAGCGCTCCCCACAGGAGCTTGGTCCCTACGAAGAGGACCAGGACCGCCGTCAGGCCGCGCGCGAGACCCGTGGGGGCGCTGCCGGAGCCCAGGCGGCTGCCGAGTTGGCCGGCGATGGCCACGGCCACGGGCAGGTAGATGAGGCTCGCGTCGAGGCCCAGGCCGCCATTCTCGACGGCCAGTCCCGCGAGACCCGCCAGGGAGTTGACCAGGATGAAGGCGCTGGCTGTGGCGGCGATCTCCTTCGGGCGGCCCCAGCCGATCATGTAGAGGATCGGAGCCAGGAAGATGCCCCCGCCGATGCCGATCAGCCCCGAGACGCCGCCGAAGAGGATGCCCAGGGGCAGGCCCAGGCCCCAGGCCGCGCGCGGGGCCACGCTGGCGGCGGCACGCCCGGTGAGGCGCCGGTCGAAGACCATGCGCAGGCCCGCCAGGAGCAGGCAGATGGAGAGCAGGATCAGGAAGGGGCGCGGCTCCAACTCGACCGTGCCGCAGAGATAGGCGGCGGGTACGGAGGTGACCACGAAGGGCGCGAAGAGCCGCCAGGAGAAGTGGCCCCGGCGCACGAAGAGCCAGGTGCCGCCGGAGACCACGACCACATTGCAGAGCAGTGCGATGGCCCGCCACTTTCCCTGGGGCAGGTCAGAGAGGGCCAGGAGCGCCAGGTAGGACGAGCCGCCACCGAACCCCACCATGGAGTAGAGGAAGGCCACGGTGGCGAAGAGGCCGGCGAGTAGGGGGGCGCTCACGGGCGGGCTCCAGGGGCGCCCTGCCTGTCACCGCGCTCTGAAGCGCCGCGCCCCCAATCCACGTGTTCGCAAACCGTGTCCATGGCCCGAGTGTAACGATCGGTGCCGGGCTCCAGGTCGTTGGTCTGTGCAGAAGGGCGTGAGCTGAAGCTGCCGGACGCCCGTGGGGGAGGGCCGCCCCAGATCCAGGGACACGGCGCCGGGCTGCAACCACTTCCCGCCGGGGTGCAGAGGAGCGAGGCACGTTCCCCGGAGGCGCGCGGTGTCCCGCTGTTCTCTTCGTTGGTGACTCCCCGTCTCGAAAAGGCGTGATCCGCGCAGAGCCAGATGGCAACCTGCCGCAGTACTGCTCCGCTTCGGACAGAAACCATGCTCACCAAGCTCCTCGTCATCGGCTGCGGCGGCTTCCTCGGAGCCATCCTGCGCTACGGCCTCTCCCTGGCCGCCCACCGGCGCTTCCCCGGTTCCTTCGCCATCGGCACGCTGGCGGTGAATGTGCTCGGCTGCCTCGCCATCGGCGCCCTGATGGCGACCGTGCTTGAGCGTGAAGCGCTCTCCCACAACGCGCGCCTGTTTTGGGGCGTGGGCCTGCTCGGGTCATTCACGACCTTTTCCACCTTCGGCTATGAGACGTTTGAGTGGCTGGAGAAGGGCCAGCCGCGCGCGGCGCTCCTGAACGTGGCCCTCAATGTGTTCCTGGGCCTCGCCGCAGTCTGGCTCGGTCGCGGCCTGGTGCGCGGGTTCTAGAGATCCACCACAGCGCCCGTGCGCAGGAACAGCAGGCGACAGGTGATGGTGTCCGGGGCGAGGCCGAGCATGCTTGCTACGGCCGTGCGGTAGGCGTCGAGCTGTGGGCGGTAGTGCTCCGTGCGCTGGGCCAGGGTTCTGTCCGAGTCGATGGCATCGGTCTTGTGGTCAACGATCTCGGCGGAGACTGGTGAGCCGTCCCGTTCGACGATGACCAGACGATCGATGAAACCGTTCATGAGATAGGGCGCGCCGTCTTCGTCTTGTAGTTCAACGGCGAAGGCCCGCTCGTTTTCGACGCGGGCGATCTTGTCTCCGTCGCCGGTGGGGCGGGAGAGGGCCGCGCGTAGGGCCTCGTGCCCGAGGGCGGAGCGGAAGATGGCAATGGCTTCCGCCCGCTCTGATGCATCCGCGGAGTGCGGCGTGAGGAGCGCATCCAGTTGCTCATCTTCGGCCTGGAAGTCCTCCAGCCAGATGACTTCCTCCAGCAGGCGGTGGACCAGCGTGCCGAGGGCCATGGCCGCGCCCGTGCCAAAGCCAGTGGGGTTCAGGAGGTCCGCGGCACGGCGGCCGGGCCCGCCCTCGGCGGCGGAGGGGGCCCGGCGCGGCAGGGAGCGCGGACGCGTGGTGGGAGCGAGGCGGAAGGCGGGGGGCGGCGAATCGGCTTCGTCGGTTCCGCTTTCGTCGGCGGTTGCCATGTCGGAGGCCTTGGCCACGCGCCAGCGATCGGCGTTGTCCTGATGACTCCATAACAGACCGTTCTCGCCAGGCGTCGAGCCGAGCGCATGGCAGAGCAGGGACGACCAGCGGCCGGTGGTGTTCTTGCGTTCGCCCTTTTCCCCGCGCACGACCATTTCCAAACGGTAGATGGCGCGCGTCATGGCCACATACAGAAGGCACAGGCTCTCGCGGATTTCCCGTGTCTCGCGTTCCTCGCGGATAGCGAGCAGCTCGTCGTCCAGGCGGCAGATGGCGCGCTTGGGCGAGTGTGTGACCACTTCAACCGGACCGAACACATCTGGCTGGCTGGCGAGCAGGCGTGGCTGGTGCAGGATCAGGCTCTCGTCCAACTCCGGCAGCACCACCGCGTCGAACTCCAACCCCTTGGCACCGTGGATGGTCATGACCTTGACGCGGGAGGCGCTGGTGTCCTCCACATTGGTTTCGCGTACATGTTCCACAAAGGCCGTGGGGCGCAGGCCGCCGCGGGCGGAGAAGGCCTGGGCCAGGTCCACCAACTGGCCGAAGCGGCGTCGGTCCCAGTCGCCGTAGACCTCCGTCGCGCCGTGCACCACGGCGGTGAAGGAGCCCACAAAGGCACCCAGGCCTTCGTCGATGATGCGCGCGCGCACGGCTGCGGCGATGGTCGTGGTCTCGGCCTTCATGTTTTTCGGAGCCAGGCCGATGGCCGCACCCAAAGGGCAGGTCGCCACATGGAAGGCTGCCATCGTATCCCCCGGATGGTCCGCCAGATGCAGCAGCGAGAGGATCTGCACCACGGCCCCGGAATCCGTCAGCGGGTTGCCGCCCTGGTCGCTGGCGCGGATGCCCTGGGCGGCCAGGCGGTGAATGAGCGGTGCAATGTGCATGCGCCGCCGCAGCAGCAGGGCGACGCTGGCTGCGGGCTCTTCGGCCACGATCGACACCACACGCTCCACGGCCAGGTCGAGCACGGCGGCGACGCGCTCGGCGTTTTCCTCGTGGTAAGGGGCCTCAAAGAGGGACGCGCTTCCGGGGAGCTGCTTCTTGGCGGACACGTGGGGCTTGAAAACACCCAGCCAGGCGCGCGCCGCGCACACCTGCGGCGCGTCTGTCACAAAGGCCGGGCAACCCTCGAGTTCGGAGAAGACCCGGTTGACCGTATCCAGGATCAACGGCGCCGAGCGGTATGATTCTTCCAGATGTTCCGGTTCCAGAACAGGGAAGCGCCCGTCCGTTCCACCGAGGCCTTCAAGCAGGGCCGGCTCTGCTCCGCGCCATCCGTAGATGGACTGTTTCACATCGCCCACGCAGAAGAAGCTGCGCGTCGCGTTTCCGTGGGCGTCCATCTCGCCGCAGGAGAGGACCTCCTCGGCCAGGCGCGCCAGCACGCGCCACTGGAGCGGCGAGGTGTCCTGGAACTCTTCGAGCAAGAGGTGATCCAGGCGCCCGTCCAAACGAAACCACATGTTGAGTTGGCGGCTGGCCAGGGGGTCGTCAGCGTCAGCGTCAGCGCCCGTGCCCCCCGGCGCCAGCGCCCGGGGCAGGTCTTCGAAGCGCAGGCCGCCCTCCTCGGAACGCAGTTCGGCGAGCAGCTGCTCGAACTCACTCATGAAGCGCACGGTGGCCGCATTCTGGCGCACGATCTCGCCGAGCAGGACATGGGCGGCTTGCTGCTTGAGCACTTCCCAGGCTTCGATGACCTCGTCGGGAATGGTTGCCCCGGAGTAGGAGGTCTTGCCTTCGACAATGCTCTTCACCGGTCCGCCGGACAGGACGGCGGACCAGTCGCGCGCCCGGGCGTTCTCCATCAGCGTGGCGTGCCCCGTTACCCAGCGCTTGTGCGGCGCCCCGGCCTGGGTGAGTGGTGGGGGAGCGGCGTCCATCTTGTCCAGCGCCGTGGCCAGTCTCTCTTGCTCCAGCGCCTCCGGTGCAGTAAGCCAGTCCCAGGGACCGGCCCCGCTCTCCAGCCACAGGGCGCGCACCTCGCCCACCGTGGCGAGCATGGCCTCGTGTGTACGCCGCGCCGCCGCCCGTTGCAGGTGCCGCAGCAGTTCCACCCATTCCTCGCCTTCGGCGCCCTCGAGCAGGCGCCCGATGGCCTCCGCGTACTGCTCCCGGGCCTCACGCTCTTCTAGGATCGCCCAACCCGCCGGCAGGCCGAGGTCCAGACCAAAGAGGCTCCCCAGGTGGGCGAAGAAGGCATCCAGGGTGCGCACCTGGAAGCGGTCCAGGTTGCGCGTCAGTTCCACCAAGGTCGCCAGGATGTGGCTGCTCTCCGTGTTCACCTCGGGCAGTTCCTCGGCCAGCTCCTTGCGCTTATTCTCGTCCCGCACTGCATCCGCCAAGAGTTCCAGGATGCGCCCCAGGATCTCACCGGCGGCCTTGCGCGTGAAGGTCGTCGCCAGGATGCGTTCCGGCGCCACGCCGGAGAGCACCAGCCCCACATAGTGGTTGGTCAGTCGGTAGGTCTTGCCTGTGCCCGCCGAGGCCAGGATCAGTTGATGGGGGCTTGCAGCGGTCTCCACCACGGCCGTGTTTGCTTTCCCGCTCATTCGGCCCACTCCTTGGTCGCCGCGAGGAATTCGCCCTCGGCGGCGTCCCCGGACAGGAGACCTTCGCCTAAAACCGCCCGCGTGATCTCATCCCGCGGCGCCTGGCCCTTCACGAAGAACTCCCCGGCGCGCACGGAGCGTACCACCTCCCGCGCCTTTTCCAGGGCCTCGGCCAACTTCGCCACATCCCAGTCCGCCTCCAACAGCCCGATGTTGTTCTCGCTCTTGCCGATGGCAACGAACCCCAACTGCAGTTCGCCTTCCCCGGCCGCTTCCTCTGCCAGTACCGTGTAGAGAGGCAGTTGCAGGCTCTTCCAAGCGGTCTTGTTCCCGCCGTGTGCCGTCGCCGGAGTGTCCACCGTGTCGCCGCTCTTGTAGTCGAGCAGCGCCCAGCGCCCGTCCGCGTGTCGGTCGATGCGGTCGACGCGCCCCTTGAGGGCAATCGGTACGCCGTCCACATCAAAGGGTACGCTACCCGCCGGCCAGTCCTCCCGCGCCGCCGGCTGCCACTCGCTCTCCGCAATGCGCCAACCCTCCCTCACGCGCTCCGCCTGCCAGCGGGCAAAGTGCCCCAGCCGCCAGGCCAACTGCCGCACCTGCAGGGCCACCGCCGGCAGCGGCTCGCTTCCGTACAGGTGCGCCGCGCGCCGCTCGAGTACGCGCACCAACCAGTCCTCGATGATCCGCGTATCGGTCGCATCCGTAGGGCCCTCCTGGCCGAAGCGCTCCAGCACGAAGTGCGTCAGGTTGCCGAAGGCCAGCGGGTCCATCTCCCGCGCCCGATCATCAAGCGTCTTGAGCTTCAGTACCTTCTCCAGGTAGTAGAGGTAGGGCGAGGTCAGGTACTTGCCGAAGGAAGTCACCGTCATGACCAGTGGCTTATCCGCCGTTTCCTCATGTATTCCTGTTCCCGCCATCCGCGGCAGTTCCCGCGCCGGCGCCTCCCCGCCCTCCACCAGCTCCTTGCGCGGCTCCACGCTCAGGAAGTGCTTGACCCGCTCTGGTATCTCCACCTCGTCCCGGTGAAACAGGATGCGGCTCGGCGTCAGGGGGTCTGAGTCCGCACTACGCCGCCCGCAAACAAACACGGCCTCTTCCCGTGCGTGCAGGATCAACTCGCAGGCATACACATCCCGCGCCAACCGCTCGTCGTTGTCCGGCAGCCCCAACTCGCGCCTGAGTCCCTCCGGCAGGAACGCGTCCCCGTGCACCGCCGCAGGCACGCGCCCCTCGTTGAAGCCCGTAACCACAAGGGCCGGCGCATCGTCCAAGGCCAGCTCCAGCCAGCCCAATAGCTCCACGGTGGGGACGCCACCCCGCTCCGGCGCCGGCGGCACAAAAACCCCGTCGAGTTCCGCCAGCAGGAGCGCGATCACTTCGCCGGCGCTGGCCCAGGCGGTCCCGTCGCCGCCGCCTGTCCCTTGCCCCCCGCCTCCCAAACGGCCAGCGGCCGGGGACACACTCTCGATCGTATCCAAGGCCGCGCCAACCCTGCCCAGGGCAAAGGCCAGCTGCCGATCTCCCTCGTCCGAGTTCGGGCGCAGTTCCCGCTCTCCATAGAGCCGTGTGAGCAGCGTCCGCAGGGGAGCGCACCAACTCGCCAGGGCCAGTTCCTCCCGCCCGGTCAGTTCCCCCAACTCCCGGAAGAGGCCCTGCACCCAGGCCGCCACGGCCACCCCGCGCCGTCCGGCGCCCTCGGGAATCCAACTCTCCAAGTCAACGGAATCCACCGTTCCCAGGGGCACGGGCCCAGGCAGGTGCTTGCCCTGGAAGGCATCCAGCAGCGCCGGCCCGTCCGCTTCCTTGACTCCGTCGAGGGACTCCCCGTCCAGCTTCTCCCAAACCCGCCGCGCCAGTTCCGGATGCCGGGCCAACTCCGCGAGCCCCGCAAAGCGCCCGCGGTCCAGGAATCGCGCCAGGCTCGCCAGGAGCATCACCGGCCCCGTGCGCGTGAGTGGTGTCCCCTCCGCCCAACGGGCCGCCACACCTTCCGCCGCCAGCCGCCGTTCCAGATAGGGAGCCAGTTCTCCGTCGCAGACACCCAGGCTGATCTCCTCCGCCGCATGGCGCCCGTTCCAGTCGGCCATCGCCCCCAGGGCCCGCCGCGCCTGGTCCTCCGGATTGTCCGCCACCACCCAGCGCTCGAGCCCGATCCCCACCTCCCGCTCGCGCCAGTAGTCTTTGATGAGCGCTCCGTATTCATCGAACCCCTCCGCCTCCTCCTGCGGCGCACCGACGAGTACCACCACCCGCTCGCACACCGCTTCCAGCACCCGCCGCAGGATGGCGTTCTGCTGGACGACGCCGATGAGGACGATGGGGCGGTCCGTCTCCCCGTTGTCCAAAGTTCCGGCGTCCACCAGCCGCCCGGCCTCCACCGCTTCCCGCCGTCCCTCGTGGGGGTCGCACTTCCCGGCTTCCGCCAGGAGATCCCGATAGTGTCCCTGGGCCGCCGCCAGGGCTGCCCAGCGCCGGCCCTCGCCGCCGTTCTCGCCCCAACTATCATCCCCGAAACCGCCGCGCTCGCCACAGGAACCAACATCCGCGAAGGAGAGCCCTTCGGCCGCCAGTTCCCCGTGCAGGGTCCTGAGGCGCTCCGCCAGCCTGAGCCGTCCCACGAGATCCCCATCCGCCGGCGGTCGCGGCGCGATGGCCCACAGCTCCTTCTTTGAGAGCCGCATGAGCGCTCCATCCCAGGCCAGCGTCCGGCTCAACCGCCCGGCCGCCGGCTTCTCGAGCCGCACCAGTTCATCCGTCAACTGGCCGGCGGTCAGGATCGTCGGCGGGACAAAAGCCCCCTCACCGCCCGCCGCCCGGCGTGTCATGAGCTCCAAAAGCCGCCGCCCCGCCCGCCCCCCGGGCAGAGCCAGCGTCACCCCCGAGAAGTTCCCACCGAACTCATCCCAGAGCCACTCCGCCGCCTTCCCGAGCAACGCTTCATTCCAACCTAGAAAGTGACGAGCGCGGGAGGAGGGCATGGAAGATGAAGGGTATGCCAAAGGTGATGGCGATTCCAGAAGGGGTCCCTGGAGATGGCTGACCGATGCAAGCGAAGCAGATTTGGATTCCCGCAGAATGCTGTCGGCGGGACGCCAAAAGGAGGCGGCCTTCTCACTGACAGCAAGCGGTTAGGATCTGAAGCGCGACCAGGTCACCGCCAGTTCACAAACCACTCCATCTCCTCGTCAGTGGGATCGCCGTTGTTAGAGGGACGGGCAATCGGGGGCCAGGGTGCTCCTGGCCTTCTGCCGGTTCGCTCGCCGCCTAG
>PVBE012613066.1_pt1 | contig 60925 bp, 50 predicted proteins | sample 1631181 | NCBI WGS metagenome assembly PVBE01 (sample SAMN08397723, study PRJNA350692) | Marine metagenome, whole genome shotgun sequencing project. | isolation source: water | place: Pacific Ocean | collected 2012-04
ACGAAGTCGGCATGATGGAAGATGATTGACTCGATGCTGCGTTGTACCTTCTCGCCCTCGTGGCTGTGCGTGGCGATCATGTGCATCGCTTCGGCTGGGACACCGTGCTTGTAGGCCATTGCCACGCCGCTGAAGGGATGACGCAACGCCTCGCCGAAGGTGCCCTTGATGATGTTGCCCTGCGCGTCCTTGTCGAATTCGAGGGGTTTGCCGCAATCGGCCAGCAGTGCCCCGGCGATCAGAATGTCGCGGTCGATGGGGATGTCGCATGTGAAGGCACTGTCAAGCACGTCCGCGATCGCCATGCATTGACGAACACACGAATTCAAGTGCTCAATGAAGGTCATCTCGATATCACCAGCGAGCAAGGTGAACTTCACCGCGCGCAGCTCATCAAATGTCCAGCCCTTGCCTCCACAACCAGTCGTGATGGCTTCGTTCCAGACAGCTGCGACCTTCGCACGAAGGTCCTCACACTGGATATCCATCAGATTAGGAAACAGGTCCGCGATCTCAGCAACGCCGTAACTCATGAGGTTTGCTCCTTCCAAGGGCGTGGGTCCGTGGCCAGCATTGCCCACATCTCCACGTCAAGGTACCGATCTTCCTTGAGGTACGTCTGCCGCTTGACGCCCTCGAAGGAGAATCCGTTGCGAACCAGAAGCCGCCGTGAAGATTCATTGTCAACGAATGTCTCAGCCCAGATACGATGCAGTCCGATCTGGTCAAAGCAGTGATTGAGCAAGCCCTGCAGCATGCGACTGGCGATGTCCTTGCCACGCGCGGGCGTATCGAGGTGATAGCCAAGCCCACCGTGCCGATGCTTCCAGTTGATATACACGCCAATCGTGCCCACAACCTCCCCCTCGGACTGACCAATCAGTTGCAATCCGTTCCCAGTCGCGATGTTTTCGCACACCTGATTGATACGAGTTTTGGCAAACTCCAGATCGGGCGAGCGTGGAACCGAGGCGAGCCCCTCGTAGACTCCCGGCGAGCGAAGCAATCGAAGGAAGTCCTGTACATCATCGGGCGTCACGATGCGAAGTTGTACGCCGTCATAAACCACCGGAAGCACGTCAAGCCGCAGATCACTCTGAAGATTGCACTGGGACTGACTCAAGATGACAGCCTACGGGCGTCCGGTCCATCGTACTGATGTGCACCGGGCACCACCTTACGCATCGGCTTCATGCGTGTCTGTTCCTCACGCACATGCGCAATCAGTCCGGGAACTCGCGCAATCATGAAGAGCCCGTTCATGATCTCTGGCTCAAAGCCAAGATCGGCCAGCACGGCGCCAATGGCGCCATCGACATTGATCGGAAGCGACTTGCCCTGTTCCCTGAAGACTGCTTCAACGGCCATCGCCGTCTCGCAGTGCACGCCAAAGGCTCCAGCCTCGCGGGCCAAGTCAAACAGCCTCGCCGTTCGTGGATCGGCCGAGTGGATGCGGTGCCCCAGGCCGCTCATGCGAATGCCCTTGACCTTCCAATCGGCCAACTGGGCCTGGGCAGCCTCCTTAAGTGAACACGTGTCGCGACTGGCCCGATCGCTGATCGCATCGAGTTGACGGGCGCAATTTGTAATGGCTCCGCCGTGATGATCGTTGATGGACATGATGCCCGCTCCAACCGCAGCGCTGAGCGATGCACCTGTCGAGGCGACAGTCCGCGCGGCAAGCACTGAGGGCGGGGTGGCGCCGTGGTCGATGGACGACACGATGATGGCCTCCATCAGGCGACCGGTTGACTCATCGGGCATGTCCCCCCGCAGGATGAGATACACCGCCTGCCCAAATGACACGCGGCCCATCAAGTCGGCAATGTCATAGCCCCGCACGCGGACGGCGTTTGGTTCGATGTCGGTAATTCCAGTTTGCCAGTTGTCGGCCATGACAGTACTCCTTTAGTGCGCAGGCACGCGCAACGCCTTGCATGTTGCTTCAGGCAAATCGCCAAACCCATCGACGACTGTCGCTCCAGCAGCACTCAATGCCTTGACCTTGCCCGCGTGCGTGCCGCGATCACCCTCAATGATGGCCCCAGCATGACTGAACCGCGTGCCCTCCTTGGCTGCCTTGCCACCAATGTAGGCAATGACCGGCTTCGTGACACGGCCATCGGCCATGAGTTGGGCCAGTCGTTCTTCCATCGAACCGCCGATCTCGCCAAAGAGCACGATGGCGTCGGTTTCATCATCTTCTTGCAATTTCAGCGCTACCTCTGGGAAGGTTAGACCAAGCACCGAGTCGCCACCGACGTGGCAGATCGTCGAGATACCAAGCCCTGCGCGACTCAAGTAGTACCCGCAACTGCTCGACATCCCCCCACTTCGGGAGATGACTCCAACTGTCCTGCCTGCTAATGGTGTGTTGAACCACTGTCGCGCTGACTCGGCGCGGCCACCGATCATTCCGATGACGGCCCGACCGGGACTGATGACGCCCAGGGTGTTGGGCCCGATGAACTCTGCCTCATGGTGAGCCGCAACATCGGCGATGGCCATGGCATCCCACAGCGGCACACGATCAGGCACAAGCATGACTAGACCAACGCCAGCCTCAAAGGCCTCGATCGCGGCGCCTTTGACCAGTCGCGCTGGCACAAAGACCACCGACACATCTACACCGTCGTTGGCATCAACAATCTCTTGCACGCTGTCATAGACGGGCAACCCTTGGACATCCTGCCCACCCTTGCCCGGCGTGCAACCGCCAACGATGTTGGTGCCAAAGCCTCGCATCAATTGCGTACGGGCGCGACCCTCGCGGCCAGTGATACCCTGCACGATGACCTTTTTCGTTTCGTCAATGATGATGGCCATGTCAATTCACCTCGCGATCAAGTCCGTCGATGGGCAAATCGACGAACACCACTGGGTGGCCTGCGCGAAGGCACTCGATTTCGCAGGCGATGAATTCAGAGTCGGATTTGGCAGCCTGATCCGCATCAACGCCAAGGGTCGGCTTGCCGTGACCATCATCCACAAGCACACCACTGGACCATTGGGCGAGTTGGGCCGTCAGTGCCTGGTCGCATCGCGCTGCGTCGATCCACACACAGCCACCATCAATGGGCAGGTGGATGGCCTTCTCACCGACCCATTCCGGAACATGCCGCTGAAGATGCGTTAACTCACCGCCTTGAGCAGACTCCACCAAGGCCGTGAAACGCTGGGCGCAGAAGGCCGGCGTGTCGTCCTTGCGGTAGCCCTCAACGGTAGCGGGCAATGCCTCACACGCATCCTGCAGAATGTCTACGGCGCGGTCCTCGCTATTTCCACCGAGCCGCACGACCACAGGAACATTCAGTTTGACTTCGTTGAAGGCCTTGGCCAAACCGTAGGCCGAATGAAATTGTTCTTGGCTGGCAACGCCCGAACCGCTGCCAAAGTACCCCACCAAGCCGGGCTGAGACAGAATGACGCGTGCGGCGCGATACACCTTGGCCGCCGACGGATTGCCCGAGGTGTCGCAGAAATTAGCAAGCGTAAAACCTTCGTTGGTCACGGCATCCATCGACATCATGGAGCCGCCGCCACCGGCACCATGAAACCCGATGATGCCACGGGTCGACTCGGCGCCATCCGTTGGCAGTTGCGCAAAGTAGAACGTGCCGCGGTGATCGGCCTGCTCGATGTCGTAGGCGATTCGTTCCAGATCAGTGGCGGGGTGATCGAGTTCACGGGCGATCTCGATCCCTAGTTCGGGATGCCGAAAGACTGCGTAGTCATCGATCGTGACACGGCAATCTGCGGCGCACACCGTTCCATCGGTGAGCACGACAAGCGGATTCACTTCAAAGGCCCGGGCTTCGCAGGCGCGGGCCGTCTCGACGATTCGCTCGATGGCATCAACAAGATCCCGATGATTCGCCGTGGGAATATCCGAAGCAGCCAACACATCGGCCACATCCTGCGGAGCGATGCCATCGGTCACCGAGATGGGCAAGCGTGCCACGCTCGCGGCGCGATCCTCAATGCCCGAGCCACCTGCGCAGTCCAGCAGCAGCATGGGGGCGCGGGCCGCATCATCGATAGTCATGGATACGAAGAGTTCACGCTCGATGTCCAAGCACGCTTCGACGAGTACTTCTTCCACTGGGAAATTACCAAAGGACATTTCTAGCAGAGTCGCTGCAGCGGTTGCCGCTTCATCGGGCGTGTCAGCAAATAGCACGCCCCCACGAGACTTACGGCCAGTGATCCAAGCCTGCACCTTGATGACCACGCGACCGCCAAGTTCCGCGGCAATCGCTCGCGACTCGCTCGCTGTGCGAGCTGCGCGACCGGCTGGAACCGTCAGCCCTGCGGCCTGCAACAACGCCTTGCCTTGATACTCGTGCAACCGTGCCATGGATACTCCGTGCCTGTGTGTGAAAAAGGCCCAGTTTACCCGGCTGCAGCGCGGGTCGCGTTCGCTTCGGCCTCCTCGATCGACCAGAACGCGCCGTATCCCACCGCGGTGCCAAGTAACGCGCCAGCGGCCCAGTCAATGGGCAGAGGCAAGATCAGCCGAGGCACTTGGCCCTTGGCCCAAATCGACGCCACAGCCTCAGGCAATTCAAAGACGCCCGAGATCCAACCAGCCAAAGTGCCCGCCAATACGACGCCTACGGGCAGCAGCACCGGCGTCACGCCGGGCGCCACAAATCGAACCAGCATCGCCGAGCCGTAGGCCCCCAGCGTAGTGGCCAAAATCGTCTGCGCCCGAAACTCCGACGCGGCGATCAGCCACACGATCGGAATGGCCACCAAGCCCAGGGCCAGCACCCGCAGAGCCTCGGGCGATCGAAGCGGATCGATCGGACCCTCGGGGGGCTGATACACCTCTATGTGCCGCATGGGATGACTAGTGCACAGCGTCATCCAACTCACCAGTAGGACCGCGATGGTCCACACCATGCCATCGACGGCCAGCAGGGCTGCATCGCCCGAAGCAATCACCGGCCGGATGGTGCCCAGATCCATGGCGGCCCAGCCCATGCCCGCACCAAGTACGGCCAGGCCAGTCATCGGAGTCACCAGCCGAGCGAGGGACACGGCGATGATGCTTCCCACGAGCATGGCCGCCAAAACCGCTACAGCCGCCACAATGGGGTTGGCCGCCAGCACGAAGGCGGTCCCCGCTTGGCCACCGGGCGGCCGCTGAAGTGGCCACACGGCCGTGAAGGCCAAGGCGACCAAAACGAACCCGACAGAGATGAGAACCCAGCGAATGATGGCGGACATGGCACGGATGGTACCTCGCGCGATGCCTGTACAGTGCCGACTATGTCCCACGCACCACTTGTGCTCACCGGCGCGGCACTGAGTTTCGACGACGTCCTGAGCGTCGCCAGAGACGATCGTCGCGTCAAACTTGGCCCAGAGGCCCTTGCAGCAGTCCACGGGGCGAGGAACATGGTCGAGTCAGCCGCCTGCGGCGCCGACCCCGTGTACGGCCTCAATACTGGATTCGGTTCGCTATCGAGGCACTGCGTCGAGCCACACCAGACATCTGAGATCCAACGAAACCTGCTTCGAAGCCACGCCGCTGGAGTCGGCCCACTGCTCGATCGAGAAGTGGTTCGGGGCATGCTGATCCTGCTGGCCGCCAGTCTGAGCCGCGGCCACAGTGGGGTGCGGGCTCTGGTCATCGAACAGATTCTCAACCTTCTCAACCACGACCTCACGCCGAGTGTCCCATGCCGCGGATCGGTCGGTGCCTCGGGTGACCTGGCCCCGCTGGCCCATGCAGCGTTGGTGCTGATCGGTGAGGGTGATGTGGTGAACTCCGACGGAAGCTGCATGGATGGCGGCGAGGCGCTTGGCGGCGCTGGCCTGCAGCCGATCTCGCTGGAAGCCAAGGAGGGACTGGCCCTGATCAACGGCACGCACTTGATGGCGGCCATCCTCTCGATCCTGTGCGCCGATGCCGATCGGCTGCTGCCAGCGGCGATCGTCGCAGGCGCCATGAGTTTGGACGCCGCCCGCGGAAGTGCTGGTCCATTTGATGCACGCATTCACGCCGCAAGGTGCCAAACCGGGCAGCAAATTGTCGCCAAACGACTGCGGGCCTTGCTTGATGGCAGTGACATTCTTACGTCGCACCAAGTCGATGACCCCCGCGTGCAGGACCCGTACTGTCTTCGATGTATGCCCCAAGTCATGGGCGCCGCGTGGGACGCAATGGCTTCGGTTCGCGGTGTCGTGCAAAACGAATTGGGCGCGGTGACGGACAACCCTTTGATCTTTGCCGACGATTCAGCCATCGTCAGTGGGGGGAACTTCCACGGCATGCCCCTAGCCATCGCGGCAGACCACGCCGCCATCGCCCTGTGCCACATCGCCGGCATTGCCGAACGCCGCATCTTTTGGCTTCTCAGTGGGCACGACTCGGAGAACCCGGTCCCGCTCTATCTCAGCAGCAATCCGGGCTTGCACAGCGGGCTCATGATTGTCCAGTACACCGCGGCCGCATTGGTCAACGAAATGCAGTGCTTGGCACACCCGGCCAGTGTGGGCAATATTTCTACCTCGGCAGGCATTGAGGACTACAACTCGATGGGCGCCACCGCGGCCAGGCAGGCCCGCGAAGCACTGACGCTATGCCGAGACGTCGTGGCCATCGAATTGCTCGTCGCCGCGGAAGGCCTAGAACACCAGCGACCACATCGCAGTAGCAATCTCATCGAGGAGGCCCACGCCGCGGTTCGACAGATCGCCTTGCCGCTGACCTGCGATCGCCCACCGTCGCCAGATATCGAGCAGATTTCCGCGTTGATTGCCCAAGGTGGCCTGCCCGGTTGATGCCCCTGCCCTGTTACGATCCCGGTTTCCAGCCTGATTCGGGCATCATCATGCCCGATACGCCTCAAAGGAACCCTTCATGACCCTCCCCATGGCTGACACATCTCGCACCATTGCCGCCCCGCGTGGACCGGAGCGGACGTGCAAGAGCTGGGGGGCCGAAGCGGCCATGCGGATGCTCATGAACAATCTCGATCCGGAAGTCGCCGAACTGCCAGAACAACTGGTGGTCTACGGCGGTCGCGGTCAGGCGGCGAGAAGTTGGGAAGCCTACGACGCCATCATCGAGACACTCAAACGGCTCGAGCCAGACGAAACCCTGCTGGTGCAATCGGGCAAGCCCGTCGGAGTCTTGCGAACCACGACCGACAGTCCACGAGTACTCATTGCCAACTCCAATCTGGTGCCGCACTGGGCCACGCAGGATCACTTTGACGATCTCGCCGCCCGTGGACTCATCATGTACGGCCAAATGACCGCTGGTTCGTGGATTTACATCGGCACACAGGGCATCCTGCAAGGCACCTACGAAACATTCGCCCAGTGCGGCCGCGAACACTTCGATGGCACGCTTCGCGGCCGTTTGGTGATCACTGCCGGATGCGGCGGCATGGGCGGAGCGCAGCCCTTGTCCGTCACGATGTGTGACGGCGTGTGTCTTATTGCCGACGTCTGTCGCGAACGACTTGAAAAACGCGTGACCGATCGATACCTCGATGAAATCATCGAAGACCTCGACGAGGCCATCGATCGATCCGTGTCAGCCCGCGATGACGGCGAGGCCGTTTCCATCGGATGGCTTGGCAACGCGGTCGATTTGCTCGATCGCCTTATTGAACGCAATATCACCCCTGATGTGCTGACCGATCAGACGTCGGCCCACGACCCACTTGCAGGCTACTACCCCACCGGGCTGAGTCGCGAAGAAGCCGACACGCTGCGTGTCAACGATCCAACTGAGTACCAACGCCGCTCGATGGCCACGATGAGATGCCATGTCGAACGGATGGTGGAATTGCAGCGACGGGGCGCTAAGACATTCGACTACGGGAATAACATTCGCCAGCGAGCCGCCGATGAAGGCTTCAGCGAAGCATTTGACTTCCCTGGCTTTGTGCCCGCGTACATCAGGCCGCAATTCTGCCTTGGTCGAGGGCCGTTTCGTTGGTGTGCGCTGTCTGGCGACCCAAAGGATATTGAGACCACCGACAAGGCACTGATGGAACTCTTTCCAGATGACGAAGGCTTGCATCGATGGCTCACGATGGCTGGAGAGCGTGTCGCCTTCCAAGGCTTGCCCTGCCGCATCTGCTGGCTGGGGCTTGGACAGCGGGACAAGGCCGGACTGCTGTTCAACGAACTGGTTCGCACCGGCAAGGTGTCCGCCCCTATCGTCATCGGCCGTGACCATCTCGATTGCGGCTCGGTGGCCTCGCCCAACCGGGAGACCGAAGACATGAAGGACGGCACCGATGCCGTCAGCGACTGGCCGCTGCTGAACTTCGCTGTCAACATTGCCAGTGGCGCTAGCTGGGTGTCTTTCCATCATGGTGGCGGCGTAGGGATCGGCTTTAGTCAACACGCTGGGCAAGTCATCGTCTGCGATGGCACAACCGAAGTAGACGCACGTCTGGCCCGCGTCCTCTATAACGATCCGCTCATGGGCGTCTTTCGACACAGTGATGCTGGCTACGAACTAGCCCGCCAATGCGCCGACCGCTTTGGCGCCGACATACCGATGCGGGATTGGTGAGCACGTGCCAGACGTCACCATTATCAATGCTCGAATCATCACCGCCGCAGGGCCCCAAGGCGGTGGGCCACGCCGCGGCGAGGCAATGCAGGAACTCGGCGAAATTGAGTCCGGTTGGTTGGCCATCGAAGCGGGGCGAATTGCGGGTCTTGGTTCGGGAGAACCGCCACAGAACATGCAATCGGAAGTTACGCTCGACCTCGATGGGCGGCTGGTCCTGCCCGCGTGGGTCGATTGCCACACGCATGTGTGCTGGACCGGGAGCCGGCTCGATGAGTTTGAGCAGCAACTAGCTGGCGCCTCTTATACAGATATTCTCGAATCCGGCGGAGGCATCCTCTCGACAGTCATGGCGGTTCGCGCCGCAAGCATGGAACAACTCGCCGACGAACTCACTGGTCGGGCAGGCCGATTGCAGGTCTTCGGAACAGGCACGTTGGAAGTCAAGTCTGGATATGGACTGACCACCGAAGATGAACTCAAAATGCTTCGCGTCATTCACGCCTGCTCGCAGACCTGTGACCAACTATTGGTTGGCACCTTTCTGGGAGCCCACGCGATCGACCACGAGCAACCGGATTTTGTACACAGCGTCATTGAAGAAACGCTGCCAGCGGTCGCCGAAGAATTTCCGGGTATTACCTGCGACGCCTATCTAGATCAAGGTGCGTGGTCACTGGATGATGTGCGTCTGCTCTTTGAACGGGCCATCGATCTGAACTGCCCGCTTCGATTGCATGCCGATCAGTTCAACAGTTTGGGCGGCGTCGATCTAGCTGTCGATCTTGGCGCCCGCAGTGTGGACCATCTCGAAGCAATTACCCCCAAAGACATCACGCGTCTGGCGGCCAGCAATACTGCCGGTGTTTTGCTTCCAGCCAGCGGATTCCACCTCGACGGGCGATACGCGCCTGGTCGCGCCCTCATTGATGCTGGCGCCGTGGTGGCCATCGCCACCAATAGCAACCCCGGCTCAGCGCCCACATCGTCCATGCCACTGACCATCTCGCTGGCGTGCCGCTTCTGCGGACTCATGCCAGCAGAGGCCATCATCGCTGCGACCTGGAATGCTGCCAATGTCCTTGGTGTGCAAGACGACACAGGCTCACTGGAAGTTGGCAAGCGAGCTGACCTTCAAGTCATTGACCAGCGAGACTACCGTGCCATTGCCTGGGAGTTTGGCGCCGTCCCCCCACCCATTTTGCTCTTGGACGGCCAACCGGTGCAATTTCTGGCCGACACCGATCACGAGGAGCAGGAGTGACCGTGCTGGTATCCAAGGACTCACAGGCAGCAGGTGCTCGCGCCGCGGCAAGTCGCGTGTGCAAGGTCCATGAAGCACTTGCGGACTATCTTGAGCCAGGCTTAACGCTGGCCCAAATCGATGCCTTTGTTGGCGAGACTCTGCAATCACTTGACAGCCGATCGTGTTTCATCCGATATCGCATTCCAGGACAACGGCCGTTTCCAAGCCACTCGTGCCTGTCGATCAACGACTGCGTGGTTCATGGCACACACTTAGACCACGAAGCACCGCTTGTAGAAGGCGATGTGCTTAGCATCGATATCGGCGTGTTGCATCGGGGGTGGATTGGCGATGCGGCGTGGACCTACGGCATTGTGGATGTTTCAGATTCGGCCCGCAAGCTCATGGCCGTGGGAATCGATTCGCTTCGCCTTGGTATTGACGCGATGCAACCCGGTCGTCCGCTGATCGATTGGGCACGCGCCGTGCAAACGTGTGTTGAAGACGAAGCAGGATTCTCGCTTGTCCAAGGGCTCGGCGGACACGGCTATGGGAAGCAATTACATACGCCTCCCTTCATTTCCAACGTCGTACCGACTCGACCAAACGAATGGCCCGACGCTTTTAATACCTTCAAGCCAGGAATGTTGCTGGCTGTTGAGCCAATGCTCACCGCCGGGGGCCACAAAGTGAACTCAATTCCTGGATCGTGGCCAATCACGACCGTCGACGGTTCACTTGCGGTGCACTACGAAGCTGACGTACTCATCACGCCCGATGGACACGAAGTGTTGACTGCGGCGATGTTTGACCTGCCAGATCTCGTGTCCTGACGCAACCCATTTTGGAGAGATTGACATGACGCTGCTCACCATCCTTGCTGCCGTATTGAGTGCGTCAGTGTATCCCACAACAGCGCGTGTAGACGTCGTCGAGACCATGCACGGCATTGAAGTCGCCGACCCCTATCGATGGCTCGAGGGCGATGTGCGTTCACACGCCGACGTGTCAGACTGGGTCGATGCCCAGAATGTCGTCACTCAGGCGCACCTGCAATCTATTCCACAGCGGCAGGCCATCCGTGACCGCATCGAACAACTGTGGAACTACGAGCGGACCAGCGCCCCCTTCCGCGTGGGCAGCAGGTACTACTTCACTCGCAACGACGGCTTGCAAAATCAGGCCGTGTGGTACGTACAGAATTCGCTCGATGCGCAGCCTCGTGTGCTTCTAGACCCAAACACATGGTCTTCTGATGGCACCGTGGCCCTTCATGGAACTGGGTTCAGCCGCGACGGTCGCTATCTCGCCTATGGCATTTCCAAAGGTGGTTCGGATTGGGTGACGTGGAAGATCCGTGACCTCGACACCAACACGGATCTTCCAGAAGCTATTGAGTGGAGCAAGTTTTCTGGCGCATCGTGGATGCCTGATGGAAGCGGCTTCTATTACAGCCGCTATGCCCAGCCCACAGACGGCGAAGCAATGCAGGATGCCAACACCAACCAAACAATGTGGTTCCACCGACCCGGCACACCCCAGTCCGAAGATGTGCTGGTCCACGCCGACCCAGAGCATCCACATTGGGGATGGGATCCATCGGTTACCGAGGATGGGCGATGGCTCGTTGTCAATGTGTGGCGCGGAGGCGCCGAAGACCGGGTGATGGCGCAGGACTTGCAGCAAACGGGCTCATCGCTCGAACCGATCATTCCTGAATTTGAGGACGAATGGTCGCTTGTTGGCAATGATGGACCGCGGCTCTTCTTCCGAACGACCAAGGATGCCCCACGTGGACGGCTGGTCGCCATTGACATGAGTTCGAAGGACCGCCCGATGACCGAGGTCATCCCTGAGGGCGACGATCAACTCCGCAGCGTGTCACATATCGGAGGACATTTTGTCACCAAACGACTGCATCATGCCGCTTCGCTGGTCGACGTCTACGACAGCCAAGGTCGTCTACTGCGAACCGTCAACCAGCCCGGCCCGGGCACCGTTTCTGGCTTTGGGGGGTGGGAGGATGACCCCGAGACATTCTTTACATGGACCAGTTACACATCCGCACCGCAGGTATTTCGATACGACGTGCAAACAGGCGAGACCACCGAATTCTGGCAAGCAGATGTCGCCTTTGATCCGAACCTCTTTGTTGCGTCGCAGGTTTTCTACACCAGCAAGGATGGCACGCAGGTCCCCATGATGATCGTGCATCGCCGCGATATCACCCCCGATGGAAATCGCCCCACACTGCTCTACGGTTACGGCGGATTCAACATTCCAATACTGCCGTACTTCTCGGCTTCGCGAGTCGTGTGGATGGAACTGGGCGGCGTGCTTGCGGTCGCCAACTTGCGAGGTGGAGGTGAGTACGGCCGCCAGTGGCATCTCTCGGGCACCAAACTCAACAAGCAAAATGTCTTCGATGACTTCATCGCAGCGGCCCAGTGGCTCATCGAACACGACTGGACCAATCCATCTAAACTCGCCATTCAAGGCGGCAGTAATGGTGGGCTGTTGGTGGGTGCCGCGATGACACAACGACCGGATCTCTTTGGAGCGGCGCTCCCCGCCGTTGGGGTCATGGACATGATTCGCTATCCACAATTCACCATTGGACGGGCGTGGATGCCCGACTATGGCGACCCGGAAGTTGAAGAAGAATTTAAGGCGCTCATCGCCTACTCCCCCTACCACAACCTGAAGCAGGGAACGAGATACCCCGCGACCATGGTGACGACTGCCGATACCGACGATCGTGTCGTGCCTGGCCACTCCTTTAAGTACGCCGCGGCCCTGCAGCACGCCCAGTCCACCGATGCCGATGCGCCCTTGGTGCTCCTACGCGTCGATCGCAAGGCGGGCCATGGTGCGGGCAAACCAACGAGCATGCGGATGGATGAAGTTGCCGACACATGGGCCTTCTTGGTCGATGCACTGAACATGCAGGCCGATGCCACTGGCGACGTGCAGCACTAACCCGAGAGCATTGATACGAGCCGCCCGACTGGAAGATCGTCAACGAGGATATCTTGTCCGGTGATAGCGCTGGCCGCGAGATACCCACTTCGCACCGCCCCCTCCATCGTAGGTGGCCAGCCAGACTGACAATAATCGCCCGCGAGATACAAACCCTCGAGGTCGCCACCATCGTGCCCCACCGGGCTTGGGCCTGCGGCGGGACGCGCCTGCTCAGCCTCTGGCGTAGCGCGGAAAGTCGCGCGTCGTTCCTTAACCGGCCGCGCATGCAATACCACCGCATCGGCCGCGTCAGGACATACGGATTGCACGTCACGGAAAACCCGCGAGACAATGTCATCCTCGCTTCGGTCCATCCACTGATCCGCAGCGCTGATCACCGCGTGGAGGTGTTGGCCTCCATCCTCGGTGCGGCCCTTGTCAAAAAGCCAATGGGTGTCGTAGCCAGGAAGTACCAGATGCGGCGTGCGCAAGACCTGGCGATCGAGCAAGAGGTGCACGCCAAGAATCGGACTGTGACCAAGTGTGCCAAGACGCCCGAGTCGCCTGTCGATTGTTCGTTGAGGGTCAGTCAGTATGGCATCGAGTTTCTCCCACGGGAGCGCCATTACAACGGCATCGGCTCGCTGAAATCCGTCGACTGCTTCCACGCCAATAACCCTCCGGGCTTCCACGCCAATGCCTACAGCCTTGACGCCAAGCCGCACTTCCCCACCACCATCTTCAATGCTTTGTATGGCCGATTCGTATAACGACTCCAGTGGTACTTCTGGGACACCCATTGTCGCGTGCATACGACCGGCGAGGAAGCCCTCCTGCATCACGTGCAACACATGGGATGCGGCGACTTGGCCAGCCGAGACATTCAGAGCGCTGACGATCACCGGATCCCAAAACAGCCGCCGCGCCGTGGCGGTCTGCCCGAGATGATCCAGCAGGTCGGTTCCCGTTCGGCTCTGCCATGCCGATCGGTTGGATGGACCGATGCGAAGAATGCCTCGCATCCCCTTGGCAACTGACAACCGATCTCGCAAGGGGAGCAACTTCATGCGTCCAAAACTGATCGTCTGATGCAGGGGGGCTGGCAGTCGACCGATGTGCATCCGGTCAACGCCACCGCCGGGTCTTGCCCACCACGTGGTGTCGTGCCAGCGAATCATGTGGTCGACCCCAAGCCGGGTGTACAGATCGAGAAGATTGGTACAGCAGCCCATCAGCACATGCTGGCAGTTGTCCAAGGAGTGTCCGGTCCGTGGATCATGAAAACTCGATGCGCGACCACCGAGGCGACGCCGCGACTCGAGCAGGATGGGCGTCCATCCAGCGTCGAGAAGCGCCAGGGATGCGGCCAGCCCCGCCAGTCCACCTCCCACGACGACCGCCGTGCGACTCATCAGCCTCGCATCCGAGCGCGGAGGGAAATGCCGACTTTGCCAATGGCTGACACACTCGCTCGGGGACCAAGGCTGGTTCGGCATGGCCTGCGAGCGATTTGTCGCAGCAGCGCGTGATAGATGCCTGTCATCGCCCGCAGCGTGGCGCGACAGTCACGGTCAATCATGGCATCCAAGGGCGCCGATGCCTCGTACCGTCGTTCCGCTTCATCGACCCATCGGCAGACCAAGGTTTCGCAGACATGCTCAGGTTCCCAGATGCGCAGTGCGTCACGCGTGAGGCCTGCAGCTTCCAACTCATCGGTTGGCAGATAACACCGCCCCATATCAAGATCCTCGCCGATGTCTCGCAGAATATTGGTCAGTTGCAGTGCGATGCCGCGATCGACCGCCAAGGCGGGAGCGGCGGAATCGTTATAGCCCCAGATCTCAATACACAGTTGGCCAACCGTGGACGCCACACATCGGCAGTATTCAAAAAGATCGTCTGCCGTATCAATGGTTCCTTCGAGCAGGTCATGCCGCTGCCCTTGGATCATGTCCAGAAGCGGCTGATGGGATAATCCGAACTGCCCAACTGCCCAGTGCATGCCCTCCCACATCGGTCCCTCAGCCACATCGCCAGTGCCATAGAGCGCGCCGGTGCGGTCCTCAAATATCTGCAATTCATCCATCGCTAGCAGCGGAGCTGTCGCATCATCTGCAATATCGTCAGCCGCTCGCATCCATGCATAGAGCGCAAAGAGCCCGCTCCGCTTAGGCTCAGGGAGCAGTCGCAAGCCCCAATAAAAATTGCCTGCTCGCTCACGAACCAATTGGTGGCACCATCGAAGTGCGTCCTGTGGCATATGTCTGGTGGTCATGCCACACGCCCATGCCGTGTCGCCTTCCACACGAGTAACGCCTTGCGAAGTTTAGAAATCTTCACGCGGTAGAGCGCTGTTTCACAATTGGACTGCTCGATGAGATCAAGTACTGTCAGACCTCCAGCGGCAAAGAGCCACACCATCGGTCGCACGTCGGGATCAAGTGATGCCAGCAGAGGGTGTACACATTCAAGCATCGGACGCGTTCGTTCAACGAGTGCCCGTATGAAGCATCGATAGGCTTCGAGAAAGTCTGGATCAGGAGCATGTCCCTGACGGATGGTCGTCACGAGTCGGCTTTCAAACTCGTCGATATTTGCCTCGTTCATTGGCAGGTAAATGCGGTCCCGCTCAAGAAGATCACGCTGCACATCCTGCCAGTGGTTGGCCAGTTGCAGCCCTGTACAGACTCGATCGCTGTGCTCCAACTGCTCCTGGCTCTGATCGGCCCCCGCGATTCGCAGCACGAGGCGGCCCACCGGGTCGGCACTCCCGGTGCAGTAGTCAACCACCTGATCCCAAGTGAGATATCGATTGACATGCTGATCCTGCACAAAGGCATCAATAAGTTGATGGAACTCCGTTGGTTCCAAGTCATGGCGGTCAATCATGGGACGCAAGGACAAAAACACCGGATGCGTCGCGCGGCCGCTAAAGCATGCGTCCAGTTCCCCCCGCCACCACGACAGAAGTTCCTCAGACTTGGCGGCATCCCCCACTTCATCACCAAGATCATCGGCCCATCGACAAAAGGCGTACACGGCACATACGCCCTCCTGAAGCTGCTCGGGCACCAGTGAACTGAGCACACTGAAGTTCTCATATCGCCCCAAGGTCAGCGAACGGCAATACGCCTGGGCTTGGGCTTCTGTGCAGGGGCTACAGCCGTCAGGACCCCACTGGCTCAATTGCGAAATGACCTCTTTGGGCATGGTGCCCGCTAGGCTATCATGCGACCTTCGGCGGAGGAAGTCCGTCCCCAACCATGCGAATCATTCTTGCCAATCCTCGTGGTTTTTGTGCCGGCGTCTACATGGCCATCGATGTCGTTGATCAGTTGCTGGACATTGTCCAAGGCCAGCCCATCTACGTCTTCCATGAGATCGTTCACAACACACACGTCGTCCAACGATTTCAAGATCGGGGCGTCATCTTTGTCGAATCACTTAGTGATGTTCCTGAAGGTGCCATTCTGGTCTTCAGCGCGCACGGCGTCAGTCCAGAGGTACGAGAAAAAGCACAAAGACGCTCGCTCGTGGCCATCGACGCGACCTGCCCATTGGTCACCAAGGTGCACGCCGAAGCCATTCGATATGCGCAACGAGGCTGGCAGATTCTGCTCATCGGACATGAAGATCATCAGGAAATCATCGGCACGCGAGGCGAAGCCCCCAACGCCATTCAAATCGTCGACTCCGTGGAACGAATCGCTGACCTGAAGATTATCAACCAAGAGAAACTGGTCTTTCTTACGCAAACCACGCTGAGCATGGACGATGCCTCAGTCATCATCCGAGCGCTCAAAGAAGCCTTCCCTAGCATCAACGAGCCACCAAGCGATGACATCTGCTACGCCACGACCAATCGCCAGCACGCTGTGCGACAAATCGCCGGAGAATGCGATTTGGTCATCGTCGTTGGGTCAAGTAATAGTTCCAATTCACAGCGGCTTCGTGAATTGGCAGAAGCCCGAGGCACGCAATCGATTCTCATCGACGACCGCTCCGAACTCACCAACGAATTGCTCAATGACGCTGAAACCGTACTGGTCACAGCTGGTGCCAGCGCGCCAGAAGACTTGGTGCAAGGTCTTGTCTTTGACCTGGTCCAACACTACGGTGGCGAAGTTGAGCAGTGGGACGTCTTCAACGAATCCGTTGAATTTGGCCTGCCTGGCTCACTCAAGAAGTTCATGCGAAGCCGCGGGATTGACCCCGAGGGACGCCGCATCACCATGGACAACATCGCATCGACGAGCCGCTTCTTGCAGAAGCACCTCATCCCCAATCGCGTTGTAGATCTGACCGTGAGCACGGGGACGTGAACGACACCGAAGGTTTCTTTGATCTTGACCCCGACGGTCTGCGCCATTGGTGCAGCGACGCAGGGCTTCCTGGGTACACCGCAGACCAACTGCTCGACTGGGTATATCAAAAGCAGGTGGTTGACCCGCGCGAGATGACCAATCTCTCGGCGGCCCATCGGGAACAACTTGCCGCGACCATGCCGATCGATCAGGGCGATGAAATGGCCAGCCAAATCGCCACCGATGACACCCGAAAGTTGCTCATCCAGTGGCCCTCCCAAGACGGGTCCTTGCCGGTGCTTGGCGACGTGCCCCGCACCGAAACGGTACTGATCCCCGCTGGCCAACGTCGAACGGCCTGCGTTTCAAGCCAAGTCGGTTGCCCGGTCGGATGCCGCTTTTGCGCCTCAGGAATCGGCGGACTGGAAGGCAACCTCACCGCGGGTCGAATCGTTGAACAAGTCCATCGTTTGGGCCGGGTGGGCATTGGGCAAGTCACCAATGTCGTTTTCATGGGCATGGGTGAGCCCCTAGCCAACTACGCCGCCGTGACACGGGCTATCGAAACAATTAATGCACCGTGGGGGCTGGGGATCGGAGCACGCCGCATCACCGTATCAACGGTCGGGCTCCCCGCGGCCATTGAACGCTTGGCTAGGTTCCACCTGCCGGTGACACTAGCGCTGAGTTTGCACGCCCCCGATGATGCCACTCGCCGGGAACTTATCCCCTGGGCGACCCATGCCACCATCGACGAATTGATTACGGCATGCGGTCACTATTTTGAGGCCACCGGGCGTGAGATCACGCTGGAATATCTACTGCTGCGAGACGTCAACGATCGCCCTGCCCACGCTGCACAACTCGCCGACATCGCTGCGACCATCCGAGCCAATGTGAATCTGATCCGATACAACGAGGTCGAAGGTCTGCCCTATGCAAGACCGATTGATCAAGACGTACGATCCTTCCAAAGCGTCCTTCGTCGACGGCACATCAATGTACACATTCGCGCCAGCCGCGGCCGAGACATCTCCGCGGCATGTGGACAGCTCCGACACGAATCGCGTCAGTCCTCCTGACGACACTGCTGCAATTCCGCCGCGAGTGAATCTGGCGACATTCGTCGCAGCCGCCCTTCCATCGCCAATAAGTGCAACCGATCGAGAACTCGACGATTAGATTCATACTGATCGTCGCCACCATTGGTCGCCTGCATGACTGCGTCTTCGACCAAATCGCGGATGCGCCGATCCCGTCGCCGGCCGCGCCACCCGTGCGGCATGACATAGCGAAGAATCGCAAGTCCTTGCGCAATCCAATCGCTCGTTCGGAGGTCCAATCGGAATCGCCACGCCACGAAAGTGAATTCCAAGCGAGTGAGATATCGAATTGACAAGCGATCTCCTCGACCCAGTCGTACATTGAGCCGCTTGCGGGTTTGCCGTCGATGGTCAACACTCACGGCCATGGACGCAACGTAAATGGCATCGCGAATCAACGTAGCCTCTGCCAGTGGTAGCACCGCAGACCGAGTCAAGGACCGCCCTTTGTCAGCGCGATCGGCTTGATAGAGCCGAATGATGCGGTCCGCCCACCGCTCGGCCAGATCGAATCCGCCCCAGGTCACACAGCGTCGCAGCGCGATGATCATGTCGCGGTGCGCGGCCCGACCTGGCTGTGTTTCCCGTAAGCCCGGCACTTCATTGACTACACGCTCAGTCAATCGACGGAAGCGGCTAGCCCGATCGCTTCCTGCGAGCCGCTGCCGCGCAAGAATCAAGCGGTACCGCCTAGCAGAACGTCGTGGGGTTTCCATGGACATGTCTGGAAGCGTCGACTGAATGAGTTCTGGATGAAGGGCCGCTGCGCGTCCAAAGTCAAAGGCCTCGCCAAGCCGCGCGATGCCTTCGTTTTCCAATCGACGCAGCGATACTTGTAGTGAATCGAGCGTCAGTGGAATCCAACCAGATTGCCAAGCCATACCTACCAATACCAGGTCCGCAAGTCGTTCATTGTGAAAGTGATACCGACAGGCAGACGAGAGGTCTGCGGCAATAACCTGATCGCTGCGACCAACCTGTTCGAGATACTGACGAAGCCGCTGCGACGCATCGGTCTCTTCGTCTGGTTCGTCTAACTCGTCTTCAAATCGACCGATGTTGACCGCCATGCTCGTGCAGGTGCTCGAGGCTACCTGTAGTGCGCCGTCTGGATCGATGGCCAAGAGAGAGGCGGTAAGGTCGTACCCAAGCACCACGTCCGCTTCACCCCAGGGAATAACTGGTGGGGCGCCTCGTCGCTCCTCTGCCGTGCGGGGCCTAGAGAAAACCAACTGCGCCCACCGGCGTCTGCCAGAACCAATTGGCTTTGGATCAAAGGCGCACTCGGCGTGGTAGCCCATTTCCTTTGCCGCATTGGTCAAGCAGGCCGCTGCAATGCCACCATTATCGCCACGGACACCAGCTAGGTGCGCGCACCACACTGGTTTGTCAGCGTGCAAAAAGTTTGGTTGGGCGGGAAGATCACCGCCGTTGCTTCCACGACTCGGTGCCGTTTGGCGTCGCACCACTACTTGCTCCACAAGCGGATGAACTCTGGCTCCGAGTCGTGGCGGCCAGCGAAGTGGCGTCGAATCCACTGACACGCTCGTGGTAGCCCCTACGGCTTCATGTACCGCACGCAGTTCGGCCTGCATTTGATCAACGGGCTGACGAATGACGCAGGCGCGATCGGCCGGCCAAGTCAGCCGCTGCATCGGCTGATACCCAAGGGCATCTATTTCGTGAAAGCGGCGGTCAATGACACGGTTATCGAATCGAGCCTCCGGCCCATCCTCAACGATCAACACAGTCAAGCCCGGATAGTGCGCAGAGTCTCGCATGAGGCGGCGGATGTCACCAGCATCTTCCAACCATCGTCGCATGACCCGGGGTTTGGTGTGTGATGCAGAGGGCAGCATGCCCACCACTAGTCGTTCGATCTCAGTGCCAACACCCTTGCCCCCAGCACCAACCACGATAAGCCATGATCCGCCATCAACAGCCGCCTGCCGAACGGCCGCTGCCCCGCTGCGGCGAAAAACTGGATCAGTCCATACCTCAGCGGTCACCGTGCGACCGTCGGTGGGACCACTCCATGCCCCATCCATGAACCATCGCACGGGCTGCACGTCCACATTCGATTCATCGGCGGCCACCGGCTCATCCTCAACGTGCTCCCCCTCGATGGCCTCATGCAACAAGGCGGTCAGTTCAATCTGCTGGCCAGTCGCTCCGAACGTGCGAGGTATCACTGGCCACGGAAGGGGCGGCGCCCGCTCAGCCAATTGACCTTCCAGTGAGTTGCCACTTGTAAGCGGCCCGAGGAACGATTCAAGTACTCGAGCCAGTTCAGACGGGTGCGTACGCCCAGCGATTCTTTCTCCAGATGGCATTCGGCTTCCCCAGATGAGTGGCCAAGGGCGGTCATCTTGTCCCATCTGCTGAGCAATCCCAAGGGCCATCATTTCCACCAGCCGACCGTGGGGCTCCAACACCACGACATTGAGGCATCGTTCCAAGAGACGTTCGATCGCCGCCTCGTCCATTGGCCAGGTCACACCCATGTGCAGACAAGGCATCCGTCCGACGATGTCAAGCATCGATTCAAGCCGTCGGATCGACCGGTCGACTTGCCCGACAGTGATAAAGCCAACACTGGCGCGTTCGCCCGGACTGGGCATCGCACGGCTGGTGTTGAGTTCCAAACGCCGCGCCAATCGCAGTGGACCAGCAACTTCATCCCCACGACTTGTTCGCCGCCTTGGCAACCCCGCCGGCGGGGCATCTCCACTGTGGTTCGGAAACAGTTCGATGGTGGCCATACTTCTCATGATGGACCGTTCGACCACGATGGCCGCTGGACGCCGGGCGGCGCGACTCAACCGCAAGGCCTGATCGATCGCTTCGCGCGTATGCGGGACACCAGTGGCTTCGATCAACGGCAAGCCCATCGCTGTCAATCGACGTCGCAGATCTCGAAGTACACCACTGTCCTCGATCAGCACCGCCAATGCTTCGGCATCTTCAAATGGCTGCGAAGCCGCCACTTCCAAGGCCCGCATGCTCGATGGCACCGTCGGCCCAGTCAACAGCGCCACAACCCGGCGGCCTTCCCTCGCTTCCCAACGAGCCAAGGTCGCTGCACGCCCGGCATCCTCCACCGTGTGGTGTACCAATTGATGACGGCGAAAGGCTTCACGCATGGAGCCCGAATCAAGCAGGTCAGCCAAGATCAGAGTGCTGTCGGAACGACTCAGAATAAATCGTGAGACATTCGATTGGCACTCCAAGACACCCTTGAGCACACAGTGACTAGCCGACATCACCGCTTGGCCCTGATGGTCCAGCAGAGGTTGTTCAGGAGCGATCATGGTCGCGACCGCCCACTGCCAAGATCCAATCGCCCGGCCAGCAAGTCATCTATCAGCGTGGCGACCCCATGGTCCTCGTGGTCACCGGTAACAGCATCGGCCACGGCCAGTACGCGATGATCTGCATTGGCCATCGCCACGCCAAGCGCACATCGTTCGATGAGCATGACGTCGTTCAAGCCATCGCCGACCGCCGCTGTCCGGTGCATCTCGATGCCCTCCAAGCGGCACCATGATTCGAGCATGGTCCACTTGTCCGCGCTTGGATGAAAGACTTCGAGCAAGTGAATTCGCTGCCCAGCCCGTGCCGAACTGGTGACTGCTTCCCAGTGTCTTGCCAAGATGGCATCACCAAGCGTCATATGCAAACCATCAACCATTGGGCCAAACTGATCGGGCGTGCCAACAGCGCCAATCCGAACCGTGTGATCAGGGTGCGGGTCATCTTCCAAACATGCAACGCGGTGATAGGTGGCGCCAGTGTGCTCAAACCACCAATCGGACACCGGGTGTAGGTCGCCCGTCCCCACAATGACATAGTCCACACCCGTGGCATGGCAGTCCTTGAGCAGCATGATCGCTGCGCCTTCAAATTCACAGGCCTGCAGCACATCGGCCACCACATCTGGAGCGAGGATGCGTCGATCGATGGTCCGGCTGGTTACCACGTCGCTGAGCAGCGAGCCGCTTGCCCCAATAATGGCCCCTGGTCCGTGCAGCTGATCCAACACATGGCGGCACTCATTGGCGGTCCGCCCAGTGGCCACGACGATGGGAAGCCCGGCCTGAGCGGCCCGCTCCAGAGCCGACACATTCTCATGAGACAGTTCGCCATGCCGATTCAGCAGCGTGCCGTCAAGATCCACCACAAGTACATCGGGCCGGCCCATAGATGAAAACGGTAACACGATCTGTCAGCTCCGTGACTTGCGACTCGGCCGCGACTTGCGTACTGTCGCACACCATGGCGGTACTTGCATGAAGCATGATCCTGCGTTGGCTCGGCACCTTCTGCCCTTCCTCCAGGAGGCGTGCAATGGTCGGCTCGATGCAGTCTCTTGGTTCAGGGCCGACTGGCAACGCGGCGGGGCCAGCACCGCCCGAGCCCGATGGGAACTCGATGCCGACTCCTCCCGGGACGTCATCATCAAGTTCCCCGTGGTCCCCCACGAACTCTTCTGGACTCGGCAGCTGCAGAATTCAGACGGCTCGCCACCAGATTCCATCCCCCATCTCTTTGCATCAGGCATGTCGCTGGGGCACTACGACCTGGCGTGGATGGTCATCGAACTACTTCCCTTTGGACCCCTGGGCATGCGGTGGCACCGCGACCACGTGCCACGCCTCTGCCAAGCAGCCGCCCGCTTTCAACTACTGACCAACGACTTGGCAGTAGACGACCATCGGCTCAGGATCGAGTCTTGGGACGACCTGCTCGACCGCTCCCGCGAATCGATCCGAGATAACACGCTGACCAATGCACCCCGCTGGGTGACCGCCCTGAAACGCGTTCAACGAATCTCGAACGATCTGGTCGTGCGTTGGCGGCACCGAGATGGATCACACTGGATTCATGGAGACCTCCATCTGGCCAACGCCATGTCCCGAAAATCAACCCAACAAGGCGATGTCGTGCTGATCGATCTGGCCGAAGTGCGGTGCGGCCACTGGACCGAGGATGCCGTCTTCCTGGAACGCCAGTTGTGGGGTCGCCCAGATCGACTGGATGAAACCAAGCCCGTCCGGGAGATGGCCCGAGCACGTCGCCGTCTCGATTTGGTGGTCGAAGAGGACGCCCACGAACTGGCCGATATTCGACGCATTCTTATGGCCGCGACGGCCCCGGCTTTTCTGCGCACAGAAGGCCATCCACGGCATCTGGCCGGGGCCTTAACCCAATTGGAGCGGGCCCTAGATCGGATGGGCTCGTAAGGGGTCTTGTAGGGCTCCTTGCGTGCCGGTACGATGTCCAATCGACCTTTTCTCAGTCCCCAATCAGCGAGTATCTATACGACCCATGGCTGACAAAGAAGACCGTAAACGGCTCGCCGAGGTCCACACCACCGACCTTACCGAAAGTAATGTCAACGAGGACTTTGTCACCTGGCTCAAGACCAAAGGTCCCACGTGGCTCCTCATCGTGCTGGCCTTCATCGTCGCCTATCTGGCCATGGTGCGCTGGCAAGAGGCCGATGCCCGTGGCCGCGATGAGGCTTGGCTTGAACTCGCTACCACGGTCCACCCCGCCTCGCTCGAAGACGTCGCTCGCCGGCACGTCGGAATCGATGGAGTGTCGGATCTTGCGCGACTGATAGCGGCCGACACCTTGCTCACGGAAATCCGAACCGGCCGAACCCTTGATGCGACGGGCCAAGAGTGGGAAACCCTCACGCCCGACACTCGAGCAGCCCACATCGCCACCGCTCGACGTATCTACCAATCGGTCCTCAACGACGATGATGCTTCCGCCGGCCGTACATTGGCCACCGTCGCAGCCCTCAATGGCCTAGCAGCACTGGATGAAACCCAAGGCAATATCGATGACGCACGCAGCCGATATGACCAGATTGCCACCCGCGCCCAGCAGTGGCTCCCCCCTCTGGCCAAGCAAGCTCAAATTCGCGCCGCCTCACTAGACCAGATGGCTCAGCCCGTCCAACTGGCCACGCCACCAGCCATCCCACAAGCTGCATCAACTGTTCCAGAACTGCTTTCAACTCCGCCGGGATTCGTGCTACCAACCAAGCCCGATCAACCCACCGTAGTTCCACAAGCAACTAAGCCCGATCAACCCACCGCACCCCCGGTACCCCCGGTACCCCCGGCACCCCCGGCCACACCAAAGTCCCCGTGACCAATGATTCGCCGATTGCCCCTGGCGGCGCGATCGACCCGGAGCGTTTCGAGTCGGACGATGGCCCGGCTGAAGTCGTCCTGACCCTGCAGCGGGACCTCAACAAACGTCTGGACAAATACCTCGGCGACCGCATTCCATGGTTGAGCCGCACCTCCTTGCAACGCCTCATTCGAGAAGATGCGGTGCGGGTTAACGATCGTGCCCCAAAACCATCGACGAAACTGCGCAAAGGCGACACCGTACGAGTCATCCTGCCACCAGCACCAGATAGCACCTTGCCGGCCGAAGAAATCCCGCTGGACATCATGTACGAAGATGATGACCTGCTCATCCTCAACAAACACGATGACATCATTGTGCACCCAGCCCGAGGCAACCAGTCCGGCACCATCATCAATGGTCTGGCGTGGCACTTTCAGCAACAAGGCAAAGGCCAACTGTCAGACGTCGGTTCCGAACATGCGCGACCCGGCGTCGTGCACCGGCTTGATCGTCATACGACGGGCGTCATGGTCGTAGCCAAGAATGAAACAGCGCACTGGCGGATCGGCAAGCAATTTCAAGATCGACGCACACGCAAGCGATATCTCGCGCTGGTGCATGGTGATGTCGAGCCAATCGCAGACGTCATCGATATGCCATTGGGAATACATCCGACCATTCGCCACCGGTGCGCCGTTCGATGGGATGACACCGGCAAAGAGTCCGTTACGCTCTACCGAGTGATCGAGCGGTACGGCGACTTCACCCTCCTGGAGGTTGAACTAAGGACCGGGCGAACTCATCAAATTCGCGTTCACCTGACCCACAATGGGTGGCCTCTTGCCGGAGATGATCTTTATGGTGGACGTCATGTGGAGATTCGTGATGTGCTGCCCGCCGACCGATCGCAAGGAGATCGTCAACGAGTACTGCTCGGGCGGCAAGCACTGCACGCTTCGTTACTGGGCTTCGTGCACCCCACGACCGACCAAGACATGACCTTCACCGCCCCCCTCCCCGATGATCTGGCATCGTTCATTCGATTGCTCCGCCAGCGAGGACCAGTCGACACCCCCAAGGTGCCCGGGCGTGTCGTGAATGTCGATGACCTAATGCCACCGAACGAATAAGGTTCAACGCAGTTTCATCACGACCAAGGCAACGACCACCAGTAGCACCCCGATGATCCAAAATCGAACGACCACCTGCGACTCACGCCATCCCGCCAGATGAAAGTGGTGATGAATAGGCGCGCACCGAAACAACCTTCGCGCTTCGTGGTCGCGAGAAAACCGCCGCGTCCATTTGAACCACGATGTTTGCAGCAGACTACTGGCGCATTCCATGTAAAACACCCCGCCGATGATCAGTAGCAAAATCTCTTGCCGTACACAGCACGCGATCGTGGCGAGCAAACCACCAAGTGCAAGCGATCCGGTATCGCCCATGAAGACCGACGCGGGCGCGCAGTTAAACCACAAGAAGCCCAAACACGCACCAGCCATGGCCCCCGTCACGACCATGAGTTCGGATGTTCCATCGATCCACGGAAAGAGCATGTAGTGGGCCCGCTCTGCAGAGCCAGCGATGTACACGAGAATCATGATGCCAAGTGAGGCAATCAACACCGTACCTGGGGCCAAGCCGTCCATCCCGTCGGTGATGTTGACGGCATTACTCGTTCCGGCAATCGTGAGGGCCACCAGTGGAATAAAGAGCCACAAACTCAGCACCAAGACCCCCGGCTCGAGCAACAAAGCCTCGGTGTCGGGCTGGTAGGTCCGCTGAAATGGAAGCACCAAGGACCGAGCCGCCGCGTTTTCTCCACCCAAACGCCAAATAAAGAACGCTGCGACCAGTCCGATGCCCAACTGATAGAGCAACTTCTCCCAAGCTTTGAGACCTTCTCGCGATCCGGGCGTCCGCCTCGCGGTGGTCAACTTGAGCCAGTCATCGGCAATGCCTACCCCAGCCATGTACACCGTCATGAGCAAGGCCAGATGCACATACGGATTTCGCAGATCCGCCAGCAGCAGAGTTGAGACCAAGATGGCGCCTACGATCAGTACACCACCCATCGTGGGCGTATGCCGCTTGGTACCCATCAATTCATTCAGATCAGCGCGATCAAATTCTGGCGAATCGCCGATCTTCATGCGAATCAACCATCGAATCACCGGGCGAGCAAAGACCAGCACGAATCCAAATGACAGGATCGCTGCGGCAAAGACGCGGAACTCGATCTGATACAGCACCTGCAGCAGGGAGTATCCGGCCCATTGCTCAAGCCATTGATCGCCATACTGCAGGAGGTTGTAGAGCATGTCAGTCTTGGTTCATCGGCTGCCTTGGCCCGACCCCTTGGAAATCCATGGCATCAATCACACGCTCAAGTTTCAATCCCCGAGAACCCTTAACCAGCACCAAGTCACCCTGGCCAAATCGGCCAGCCAATTCGACCGCCTCATCATCGCTCAGCATAACCAGATGCGACACAATGGGACCACACGACGAGCCAGCCAAGGCTTCAACGAGCGCCGCCATCTCAGTGCCGATCAGCACCACCTGATCGAGCCGGTGGTCATCACGCAATCCAATGAGCGTGGCCGCAAGTAGCCGGTGCTGGCGATGCGAATCACCGCCCAGTTCCAACATGTCGCCCAGCACAAGCCATCGAGTCCCGGTCGATGGCATATTCGCGAATGTCTCCAGAGACGAGGCCATCGAATCTGGATTGGCATTCCACGTGTCATCGATGATCTCCACGCCATGGGATGATCGCAATTGCATTCGCTGACTGGACGGCGTAGCAGCCGACAGGCCCGCCTCAATACACGCATCGGTCACCCCAAGCCACCTAGCCGCAGCCACTGCGGACAGGGCATCGAGCGAGGCCGCTCGCCCAAGCAAGCCAAGGGGCCATCGCCGCTGGTCATAGTGAAACCAGTTGGGCCCCCATTGCTCCAGCACCAGATCGGCCATGGGATCTTCGCCAAATGTGTGGATACTCGCATCACAGGCTGGGAGCGGAATGTCCTGACGCAATACCCAGGCATGCCCACCACGCTGAACCGATTGCACAAGCCGATACTTCTCAGTTGCCACCGTCGCGAGGGTGTCCAACCCCGCAAGATGGCCGTGCCCCACCAGCGTCACGATGACCGCGTCTGGTTGCACCATGTCCGCCAAAGGCGCCATTTCACCAACCTCGTTGATGCCCACTTCGGCAATCAACACCTCATCATCCTTGCGGGCCGACAGGATGGTCAGGGGCACGCCAATGTCATTGTTGAAGGAACGTGGACTTGCAACGGTCCGCATACACGTTTGGCAGATCCCCGCCAACAGATCCTTGGTGGTCGTCTTGCCTGCCGTTCCCGTAATGGCAATCACCCGGGTATCCGTAAGTTGGCGCCGCCACCATGACGCCAAGGTGCCAAGAGCAGCGAGCGGGTCCTCCACTGCGATCAAACCCAAACCGTCCACAGCCTTGGTGCCACATCGCACCATCGCCGCGGCCGCACCGCCATCCTTGGCCCCTGCCAGGTGATCGTGCCCATCAAAGCGAGGCCCTGACAGCGCCACAAAGAGATGCCCCGTCAGCGGCACGCGGGTATCGGTACTCACAGCAGCAATTGGAATCGATGGATCCCCGAGGCATGTTCCGCCTGCAGCATGAGCGAGTTGTCCAAGCGTCCAGGTCGTCACGATGAGACCGTCCCATCCGCTTGCAGACAGGCGGCTGCGACAACACGATCATCAAATGGCTCGGCCCGATCTCCGATGAGTTGGACCTGTTCGTGCCCCTTGCCCGCAATCACCACAACGTCGTTGGGGCCTGATAGGGAGATTGCCTCTGCAATGGCCTCCGCCCGATCCGCTTGAGCGTGCACCATCACACCATCAGGAATGCCGGCAAAGATGTCGTTCATGATGGCTTCGGGCGATTCGCCGCGAGGATTGTCAGACGTCACCCAAACATGATCTGCGTGAACTGCGGCCACGGCCCCCATCCGCGGGCGTTTGGTGCGGTCGCGATCTCCGCCACATCCAAACACGACCGTCAGTTTCTGGTCAGGTCCCATGACCGAGCGAAGGCTGCCAAGCATGGCGTCAAGCGCTCCATCGGTATGGGCAAAGTCAACCAAGACAAGCGGCTGTGAGGCCACTGCCGGAACTACCTCAAGCCGACCGGGCGGTCCGGGCGCCTTGGCCAAGATCGCCGCCACCTCCTCGATGGGCGTACCCAGCCAGCAGGCCACAGCCATCACTTGCAGCGCATTGGACACATTGTGCTGCCCCACCAAAGGAATCTGCATGGTGGCGCTGCCCCACGGGGACGACACCTCCACGAGGGATCCGCTCGTTGACGCATCGCGGATCACGCCACGCACATCCCCTTGGCCAGACACGGAACACGCAAGCACATCGGCCGCCGTGCCTTCCACCATCCACCTGCCACGTGGATCATCTAGATTTGTGCACGCCAGTGTGCCAGAAGCCAAGGACTCAAATAGTTGGCGCTTGCACGCAGCGTACCGGTCCATCGTGTGGTGATAGTCCAAGTGGTCGCCCGAGAGATTGGTAAAGACCGCCGCCGTAAGGTGCAGTCCTCCAATGCGATGCTGGTCGATGGCGTGACTACTGATTTCCATGACAGCAGTTGGACAGCCAGATGCGACACACCGCGCAACCCAGGACGCGACCTCATCGGCCATGGGCGTTGTGAGGCGGGCTGGTGCCGAGGTCATGCCATCATCGATCGACACACCGCCAAGCAAGCCGCATGGCTGCGTCACGCCAAGGACCGTATGCAGCAGCGTTGTCAGGGTGGTTTTCCCATTGGTGCCAGTGACTCCCACGAGGCGAAGCGCATACGATGGATCGCCGAGCAATCGGTTGGCTAAGATCGCCCCATCGAGTTGCACGTGCGTACTCAGAAGCGCAGGCCCTGCTGCAGCACCGCATCCACATTCATCACTAAGAATGCACACCGCGCCAGCCTGTTCGGCTTGGCGCACGAACCGATCACTGGGCCCAGCGGCCCCTGCTCGCGCGAGGAAAAGATCCCCCGCTTGCACCTGTCGACTGTCCTCCACGAGCCGCGTCGCCACGGCCTCCCGGGCGCCGCGGAGCGGCTCAACCGAGAGGTCAGCAATCATGGTGCCAAGAGGTGTGTCAGTCACAGGGTCAAAGTACTCGTTTGCACGCGGCGAAGGAGGGGCACGCCATCACGGCAATAGCAACATAGCGTCGCCATAACTGTAGAACCGGTACTCCTGCTCGATGGCCATCTGGTACACACGCCGCATGAGATCCATGCCCATAAAGGCCCCGACGAGCGCCAGCAGCGTAGAACGAGGAAGATGAAAATTTGTCATCATCGCGTCAACCTGCGTAAAGCAATGCCCTGGTGCGATGAGGAGATTGGTCGACCCGCTGGACGAACCAACTGGCAGATTGGGGCCAAGTGATTCCAGCACCCGCACGGTGGTCGTTCCAACGGCCACCAGTCGCCCTGATCGTGCTGACTGCTGGGCAATGACCGCAATGGATTCAGCATCGACATGCCACCGCTCGGAGTGCATTGGATGCGACTCGATCGTCTCGCTGCGAACTGGAAGAAAGGTCCCCTCGCCAACATGCAAGGTGACTGAAGCCTGCGGCACGCTCATGGCCTCGATGCATTGGATCAATTCAGGCGTAAAGTGCAGGCCCGCCGTGGGCGCAGCGATGGACCCACGACGATCATCGCGTGCATACCACGTGCGATACCAGTCGCGATCAACCTCGTCGGTGATGTCCTCGCCACGATCGCGACGGGCTTTGCGGATGTACGGTGGCAGCGGTGTGTGACCACATCGATCGAGCATCGCTTCAAGCGAATCGGCCTGCGAACACTTCACCAGCCACAAATCACCTTCACGCTCAACTAATTCCAACTCGGCGGTGTCGCCATCACGGATCAGTTCGATGCGTTCACCTGGCACAAGCCGGCCACCGGCACTGAGTCTGACAAGCCAGCGGCCATCGCTTCGTTGCTCCACACACAAGCCTTCTACCCGGCCGCCGCCGCGATCGCCCTGCCGCGCGCGTCGTCCTTCGAGTCGCGCGGCCAGTACGGCCGTGTCATTCCATACCAAGAGGTCCTCCCGCGTGAGATATTCGGGCAGGTTGCTCACGAGGCGGTGCTCCACGGATTCATCTGCAATATGCACCACCATCAATTTGGCCGCGTCCCGCGGCACGGCCGGGGTGGTGGCAATGCGCTCAGCGGGCAGATCAAAGTCCAACTGTTCGGTTCTCACGAGGCTGGTTCCACCCGCGCACCCTCGGGAAGCCACTGCACCAACTCCTCTGGAACCCGCTTGAGACCTCGACGCAGCGCCTTGGACATGGCATAACGCATCGCCTGCTCGCGGCGACGCAGAACCCGGTCCGTGACATTAAACCCTCGCTGTCGCATTTCTCGAATCGACCATTCCCACGCCAGGTGCTCTTCCATGCATCGCAGACGCTGATGGGCAAACCCAATGGCATGGTGCCCAACCTCGTGCAGAAAAATGGCGCACGAAATAGGGCCCCGGGGGTAGGGCGACTCGATCATTCGCGTCACATCGCCCCTGCGGTCGCGAAGTTCCCAAGCACACCCACTGGTACTGCCCCGCCACTTGTGAATGCGGACATTCCACACGCGTTTCATTTCGTCGATGAGCGCGTCGTAACGGTCTTGCTGGGCGGTTTGGTGGCGAGCACGCGTGGGCGATGGTTTGGCGACAACCTGCCGACCAGACAACCCTCGTCGCAGCAAATCCCATAACGCAAGCCCCGTCATGGCGCCATCTCAAATGGCGCAATTGGGACTGGCTCATCAATGCGCCGGCCGTTGGCCCACTGCGAAAATGCCATCACGCGTTTGCCTGGCGGCTGAACTTCCAGCAGTTGCAACTGACCGTGCTGGCACCCCACGTGCCCATCAGGCATCACCATGTCCGATGGCGATAACTCTGCGGACACCATCGCGCGGACCAATCGCACGCGATGACCATCAATGAGGGCATCAACGCCAGGCCAAGGCGACAAGCCATTGATCCGCCCAACCGCCTTCTTGGCATCGAGCAGTTCCAATGTCGCATCACGCCGTGACAGTTTGGGTGCCAGGGTGACGGCGGCGGGATCTTGTTCAATGCCCGACAGGGTGCCCTGTTCGTGGCGCGAGAGCACATCAAGGATCAAATCGGGGCCAAGAGCAGCCAGCGTGTCGTGTAATTCTCCGGCCGTCGCAGTGGGTTCGATATCGCACTTGGTTGCGCCCAACACTTCGCCGGCGTCCATCGTGGAGGCAAGCGTGATGACGCTGACACCGGTGACCTTGTCCCCAGCAAGCATGGCATGGTTGATCGGCGCGGCCCCACGCCATCGCGGCAAAAGGGAACCATGCAGGTTGATAGCGAAGCGATTGGCCAGCAACTGCTCAGAGAGTTTCTGACCATAGGCAATAACGACCCATGCGTCGGCTTGGACCTGACTGATGCAGGTTGCCTCGTGGGTCTCGTTGATATCTGCTGGGCGTTGAGTTTTCAGGCCCCTGTTCATCGCCCAATTCGCTACGGGCGTTGGTGTCGCCTGTCGTGATCGACCCGCGGGGCGATCTGGCTGTGACACGACCAGTGGAATATCGTGCCGCTGTGCCAACACTTCAAAAGTTGGAAGGGCAAACGCTCCGGAGCCAAGCAGCACCAGCCGCATCGGTCAGGCTCGCTTCAACTGACGGAGGGCCTTGCGATTTCGCAACCGTTCCATGGTGTTCATCCGGTCAATGATCAGCACCCCGTCGAGGTGGTCGTACTCATGCTGATACACACGGGCAAAGTGGCCATCACGCACGTCGACAATTTGCTCACCATCAAGACCGATGGCCGTAAGTCGCACCTCAACATTGCGACGCACCGTGACGTCGATATCGGGCAGGCTCAGGCAGCCTTCGACGTCCTCGACAACTTCTTGATCAAGAATCTCGATCGTGGGGTTGATGATGACCTGCCCTCCATCGGCTTGTCGGTCATCAGGATGCCGGGTGACAAACATCCGCCATGACAGGCCGACCTGCGGGGCGGCCAACCCAATTCCCTCGGCTTCGATCATGAGTTCAAGCATCCGATTGGCAACCGCACGGACTTCATCCGTGATCTTGAGGACCTCTTGGGCCGGTACTCGAAGCATGGGGGCGGGATAGACTTCGATCCTGAGCGACTCGGGCTTGACGTCCATCTGGGCATGGTAGATGACCGGCGGTCAGATGGGACCCTAAGGCCATGCCCCGTCTCACTAGGGCAGTATTGAAGCCATGGTTTGACCCCAATGGCCCTGCTCAATTATCGTGCCCACTTCCGATCTCCTCCCGCCCATGAGGCGAGGCTCTGGTGAACCCGCAAAGGCAATGACTCCGTGGCACTGTTTGGCAAAAAGAAACAAGATGAGTCTGACGAATCAACGGACGACGCACAAGAAGAGATCGCCTTCGCACCACAGCCCGAAAAGGCCCGCACATGGTTCAATCACGCCAAGACCATGGCCGACTCGGCCAATTATGAAACCTCGCTGATCTATTACGTCAATGGTCTCAAACTCGACCCAACGGCCGAAGAGCCGCTGATGGAAATGCTCAAGGTCGCCATTCGGCATAGCCAAGAAGGCGGCAAGCAGGTGTCGGGCAAGAAGGCCAGATCCGTTGCCGGGGATACGCCCATTGATCGCATGGCCACCGACCTGCTGGCTTGGGTGAGCGGAATTCAAAATGCGTCGTCCGCGATCAAGGCCATCGCTTCAGCCCACGCGGCGGATCAATCAACCTTTGGTGCCCGAATCGCCCCTACAGCCTTCAACATCATCCGTTCGGGAAAGAAGCAATCCAAGAGCAGTTACACCGCGCTCAAGGACATCTGCAAGGAGGTTCAAGCGTGGGATGTGGCATTGGAATCTGGCAGGATAGCCATGCACTTGGATCCATCCGATGGCAGCCTTGATGCCGAAATCAAAGCAATGGAAGCAGAACTGGCCATGGCCAAGGGCGGATTTGAGAATGCCGCTGGTAAAGAAGGCGGATTCCGCGACTTCGTCAAGGACATGGATAAGCAGCGGGAACTGGAAGAAGAAGAATCACTCGCTGGTGTCGGTGGCGGCGGCGACCGCGTGCTCGAACGAGCCCGCGAGCAGTTCGAAGCCGAGCCAAGCGTGCCCGACAATGTCAATCGTTATGGCATGCTGCTTCGACGATCTGGGACCCCTGAATCGCTCAAGAAGTCCCGAGACGTTTATAAGCATGGCTATCGAGAGACAGGCGAATACCGGTTCCACATGGCCGCGAGCGATATTCGCATCCAGCAGTACCAAGAGAAGATTCAACGGATCAAAGTCAAAATCAAAGATGATGGCCATACCGATGAACTCGCTGAGTTGCTGAAGAAGACCACCAGCGACCTATTGACCTTCGAAGCCGCGGAGTACACCCAGCGAGCCCAAAAGTACCCCACAGATCGAAACATCAAATTTCAACTCGGCGAAGTGGCGATGCGCCGAAACGACATCGAAACAGCGATGGGCTGCTTTCAAAAGGCCAAGGACGAACCGCGGCTTCGAACCCGTGCCGGTCATTCGCTCGGGCTGTGCTTTGCCGCCGAGGGGTGGCACTCCGAGGCCATCGCAGAATTCAAAGACGTGCTGGCCAAGATCGACGCCACCGAAGCAAATCGGGAAATGCAGATTCGCTATGACCTAATGCGGTCGCTCCAAGAACTCGCCGTTCGGGAAAGCTCTATTGAGCACGCCCGAGAGGCGCTGGAGATCTGCTCAGGCATCGCTCGCAAGGACATCATGTACCAGGATATTCGCGAGCAGCGGCGAGCCTTGGACGAACTGGTCCGAAGCCTGTGAGCGCGGTGCGAGTCGCGGCAATCATCCCTGTTCGAATGGGCTCCACACGCTTTCCAGGGAAAGCAATCGCCGCGGATACCGGGCGGGCCTTGGTGCTTCATGTGGCTGATGCTGCATCACGTGCCAGCCGAATCGATCAGGTCATTGTCGCTTCGGATGATGAAGCGATCGCCACTGTTGTAACCGACGCAGGGATGGCCCATGTGATGACCAGTTCCACGCACCCCAATGGGTCCTGTCGCGTAGCCCAGGCTGCCAGCAGCATCCAGGCGGACATCATCGTCAACCTGCAGGGTGATGAGCCCGAACTCGAGCCCGCCCTGATTGACCTATGCGTCGAGACCCTGACCAGTGATCCTCAGGCCGCCGCGGCCACCTTGGCCGCCCCCCTGAATGATCCCGCCCAGGCACTCGACCCCAACATCGTCAAGGTGGTCTTGGACGCTGGAGGCCGGGCCTTGTACTTCTCACGCCTGCCGATCCCAGCCTCTCGTGACGATGAGCCCATTGAGCGACTTCGACACGTGGGCATCTACGCCTACCGGCGATCGGTGCTTGAGCAGTACCCGACACTGCCGCCATCCCCTCTGGAAGAAGCCGAGCATCTCGAGCAACTGCGGCTTCTGGCACACCGACTCCCCATCGCAGTGGGCTGCTGCGATGCCAACCACGCGGGCATCGATACGCCCGAGCAGTATGAAGCCTTCGTGAATCGTTGGCGTCGCTGCCATCCGGATTGATCCCCATGGGGGCGGCGCGGTAGTATTAACCATGCCCCACCATCAGGACGACGACGCCAACACATCCGAACACCTCAGCGATGGGGGCTTCCTCGGACAGTTCGGCAAGACAACGGACAACTCCGAGTTCTTTTCCCCAATCCCAGAGGGGTATCAACCCGGGCGAACGGCCTTCGTCGTCGTAATGGGATCGGTCATGTCCGGTCTTGGCAAAGGCATCTTCAGCGCCTCGCTTGCCAAACTCATGAAGGACAAGGGTCTCACTGTGGCCCCAATCAAATTAGAGGGATACCTCAACGTCGACAGTGGCACGCTCAACCCGTATCGCCACGGCGAAGTGTTTGTGCTCGATGATGGCACCGAATGTGACATGGATCTGGGGACCTACGAGCGTTTACTCGACCAGAACCTCACGCGATCCAACTTCACGACGGCCGGACAGATCTACAGCAAAATTCTCGAACGTGAACGACGCGGAGGCTACCTTGGCCGCGACGTACAAATGATCCCCCACGTCACCGGTGAGGTAAAACGCCGTCTTCGCGAACTGGCCATGACCGGAAGCCCGGACGGGTCCCCAGCGGACATGCTCTTCATCGAGGTCGGCGGAACAGTCGGCGACTACGAAAATGGCTTCTACATTGAAGCCTTGCGTGAACTGGCCTTTGAAGAAGGCAAAGAGAACTTCTGTTTCGTGGCGTTGACCTATGTGCTTGAGCCTCCGGCATTGGGTGAGCAAAAGTCAAAGGCCGCCCAACTTGGCATCAAGCGTTTGATGGAGTCTGGTATCCAGCCCCAGCTCATCGCGTGCCGAGCAGAGAACCCGGTCACCGAAACCGTGCGTCAGAAAGTCGCGATGTTCTCGAACGTGCGACTCCCTCGAGTCTTTTCGATGCACGATCGAGATTCGATTTATTCCATCCCTGAAGCGATGCGAGCCCAGAGTTTAGACCGCGAGGTGCTAACAATCGTCAATCGACACCATCTGGTCAAGCCAGTTGGCGAAGATCAGGCACGAGCCAAGTGGAACGCCTACGCCACTGGTATCACCGCAGCCCGGCGGCACACGGTCAATCTGGGAATCCTTGGCAAATATACGGCCCTTCGTGATGCGTATGCGTCCATTGACAAAGCCATCGAACACGCATGCACCCACCTGTCCATCGAGCCAGACGTACAGTGGATTGACGTCAGCGATATGACCACCGGGTCGGCCAATCAGGCATTGGCCCCACGCGATCTGCACGCGGTCATCGTGCCAGGAGGCTTTGGCGAACGAGGTGTTGAAGGCAAGATCGCCGGCGTGCAATGGATTCGCCAGCAGCAGATCCCTTTCCTTGGCATTTGCCTGGGCTTCCAAGTGGCCGTCATCGAGTACGCCCGGCACGTGGCGGGCATCGAAGATGCTCACTCGACGGAATTCCGCCCTCGATGTGATGCTGCGGTGATCTCGGAACTCCCCGACCAAAAGGCCATTGAAGGTCTCGGCGGCACCATGCGTCTGGGCGGGCAGGATGTGCTCCTAAGTCCGGGGTCTCGGGCGAGCTGGCTGTTTGATGAGTCCACCCTAGTCCGCGAACGATTCCGCCATCGCTATGAGGTGGAGCCCAAACGCATCGCTCAATTGGAGGCGGCCGGACTGATTTTTTCGGGCCGCCACGGCGACCATCCAATCATGCAGATGTTGGAATTGCCCCGCAGCGTCCACCCCTACTTCGTGGCCGCGCAGTTCCACCCGGAACTTACCAGCCGTCCACTCAGACCTCAACCACTCTTTATGGGCCTGCTTGCCGCAGCTGTGCAGCGAGCCAAACCAGATGCTGCAGTCGCCAGCATTTCAGAGCGATGGCTCGAGCAACCCGAGACCGACGATGACGACCCTGCTCCGGCAGGGTCCGCAACCCCCACCGCAACGCTCCATTCCTGACAGGCTGACAAGTCGCATACGGCTTGTCGAGGCCCCGCCGGGTCAACTACACTGCCCTATCTCCGGCGATGTAGCTCAGTTGGTTAGAGCGAGGGATTCATAAACCCTAGGTCACAGGTTCAAATCCTGTCATCGCCATTGGTAGGCCTTGAGGGGGCCCGATTTTGACAACACTTGTTCTATTCCGCTCCCCTGCGGAGCTGGGCCCATACAAAGAACAACCCCGCGACCGAAGTCGCGGGGTTGTCAGAGTATGCGTAGGTATCAACCCAACATATCAAGGCAACAGGCCTTGATCGTTTGAATCGAACTCAGCGTCGGCGACGACGACCAGCGAGGCCGGCGAAACCGAGAAGCGCTAGGGCACCAGGAGCTGGAATCCAATTGACTCCGATACTCTGATAAGTGCCTCCATCATCACTGCCTTGGATATTGACCTGACCGACGAGGTCGGCATAGCCATCGCCACTAGCACCGATGACGGTGAACTGACCGATAAGGACCTGCCCATTAATGGGATTGCCCTGATCATCGACGGGGGTCACGAACCACGAACCATTGTCCGTGGTAAAGGAACCACCAGCTTCGAAGCCGGAGAAGTCAATGCCAATATCGAGAAGGGCATTGTCGGCAAATGGGTTGCCGGTGGAATCCATCGCGCCAATCGTGACGAATGAGTCCCACTCCAGCGACGGGGCCAGCGGATAGAACGCAGGGTTGTTGCCTGTCGATAAAGCGCTGCCATAAATGTTTTGATAGAAGGACATGCCAGCGGCCAATCCGATGTGCATAGTTCCCATCGAGTTACCAAAGATGGCATCTACTCGACTGCCTTCAGTCACATTGAGGTACATGTGATACGTGGTTCCGTTGCCGGTATCCCCAATATTCACAATTTCAATGCCTGTGACGTCGGCTGTTGCGGTACTGCCAAGCGCAATAACACTCGCTGTACCAAGGATGGTCATTACTTTCATAGGTCTTCTCCATCCCCCGCTATCGGGGGCGTTGAAACATCCCACAGTAAGGTGCTTCAGGTCTCTCTTGAGAACTCTTGTAACTGCCCTTTGCAAACAAAGGACACCGCTTCCGATGAACAACCTACACGATTTCTAGGTAATTCAAGACTCATCCTTTGCTTTATTTGAGAAAAAAGTACGCCACATTGCGGGTTAGTAGCCTAATAACGCGGCTTTTACATCATTAGAAATGATGGGGCCAAACGAAGCCCGAGGGGCCTGTATCACAAGGCCCGCAGGCGGCACCTCAATGACCCCGAGGAGAATCGAACTCCTGTTTTGAGGATGAGAACCTCACGTCCTAGCCGCTAGACGACGGGGCCCGGGTGCCGTAATAGCACGCCAAGTGCCGCAGTATAGCGGTTTCTGGGCATCAGGAAGCCTCACGGAACTCCCGCTAGGACCAATCCTAATGACGGCGAAGTATCTGGTTGTTGATGGTATATGGCTTGGATATACCAGTGACCGGCCTCAACACGGTCTTGGGGGATACCGCTGCCCATTTCGCAGTTGGCACTGGTGATGACCATCCCAAGAGGCGAACCATGTTCTGCGGCCCGTTTCCACCACTTGGCGGCTGTTTCGCTGCTTCGATCCGTACCTCGCCCGGTCGTTGCGGCGATGGCCAAACCAGTCATCGCGTCAACCTGCCCCTTGGCGGCAGCCCGCTTCCACCACATCACCGCGTCGGCGTCGTTTCGGCTGGTTCCCCATCCGTCGAATCGACATCGACCCCAGGCGGCCATGGCCGCTGGCTGATTGGCGTGGGCCGCTCGCTTGAACCACATGGCCGACCGTCCCGGATGGCGGTAGGTTCCTACGGCTTTTTGGTAGCACACGGCTAGGTCGTACATGGCATCGGCGTGCCCGGCTTGGGCAGCGGATTTCCACAACTGATAGGCCGCTTGGTAGTCCCGGGATACCCCCCAGCCGATGCAGTAGAGCGATGCCAACTGGTGCATGGACTCGTGGTCCCCAATTTCAACGGCTTGGGAGAACCACCATGCCGCTTCTTGGGCATCCTGCCGATCGTGGGACTTAAGAAGTTGCGTAGCCCAGTTTCGCATGGCCCGCACATCGCCCCGCTCAGCCTGGGCAAGCAGGTCCTCTTGGTTGCTTGGAGGCATCGCATCCTCCGCAACCCTGAGTCCGGCCGCTGGGTGGTCCAGCATCTGGACTTCCGGGGCGGAAGCAAGGGCAGTGAGAAGGGCAAGACCGGTGGGAAGCATGATGGGCATGAAGGCGGGTACCTCTTTAGAGACGCCCTTGGCGTCGACCGAATCACAACGAGGATTCAGTCGGGGCATGCTCTATTTCGCCTTTTCAAGGTGCTCGTGAGTGCTTTGGACGCCTCACGCCGCACACATCCACCCCCCATCCCATCCCTGACAGAATTTGCAGTGAGTCCACACAGGGTCAGTGGTCTGTAGGACGGACGTGGTGGGGCTCCATTGGGCGCCGGCGAACCGTCTCGTATTGCCCCTGATTGAAGATCAACCCGGCAAATTGAACCTTTCAACAGCCTCCATAGTTGGATCAGCCCGATACTTCTGCCATACTGGACAACTTAATCATTATTTATGACACGCCCACATACCGCCTCTGATTCACCTCCCCACCGTGGCTACGGTCGCAGGCGGGCCATCGTGCTCATTCTGGTACACGTTGTGATCGCCATCCACATCGCGACGTGGCTCATCATCGGCCAGACGCTGGCCCCGCTGGAACTCAACGAGGCGATGTTCACGCTGGAACTGGGCATAGTGACCGTGGGCTTCATCTTCATGGGCCTGATCATCATCTCGACCCTGATCTTCGGGCGATTCTTCTGCTCGTGGGGCTGCCACATCCTGGCCCTTCAAGATCTCACCTCTTGGGGACTCGAGAAATTCGGGATTCGCCCCAAGCCGGTTCGCAGTCGCCTGCTGCTGCTCGGACCGCTGGCTGTGATGGCCCTCATGTTCATCTGGCCGCAGGTCGAGCGGATTGCCCAGGACCGACCCTTCCCGAAACTGCGTGTGACCGAAGATCAAGAGGGCTTGGGTTCGCTCGTCACTGCCGACTTCCTCCGCAATTTGCCTGGCCCCGGAATCACCATCCTGACCTTTCTCGTCGTGGGAGGCATCATCGTCTACCTGCTCGGAAGTCGCTCCTTCTGCCGCTACGTCTGCCCCTACGGGGCAATCTTCTCGCTTTCGGACCGGATCGCCCCGAGCAGAATTCGTCTGAACGCCGGAGGCGATTGCGGCTCGTGTGCCGCCTGTACCGCCGCATGCTCCTCGGATATCCGCGTCCATGAGGAAATCAAGCAACATGGGGCCGTTGTCAACCCAGCCTGTCTCAAGGATCTCGACTGCGTCGCCGCCTGCCCCACTGGTGAACTTCGCTGGGGGTGGGCAAAACCCTCTGGATTCAAATCGTGGACCGCCGCCTCGCGGCACAAGCGGTACGACTTCACATGGATCGAGGAACTCCTGGCGCTTGCGGTCAGTGTCGCGGGCTTCCTTGCCTTCCGGGGACTGTATGGCCAGATCCCGCTGCTGGCCGCTGCGGCCTTGGGCATCTTGGCAGGATGGGCCTTCGTATTGGTCATTCATCTGCTGCGGAAGCGTGATGTCCGGCTGATTCCGTTTCAGCTCAAAAGATCTACGAAGTTCCGCATCACCGGCATCGCCGCAGGTGTATTGGCCATCACCTTTCTGGCCTTCATGGTCCACAGCGGCATCGTTCGGCTCCATGAGACGCGAGGGCATACCTTGTGGAAGCAGGCGAATACCAAACACAACCGTACTATCGACGTGGGCTACCTGCTGATGGATGAACTCAACTGGATCCACCGGTGGGGTCTGTGGACACCGCCCTACGTCAACGACCGCCTCGCCCGAACTGCCATGATGCTGAATCGCCCGGACTGGGCGCTCGCCCCGCTGGAACGACTGTCGCGACAGTGGCCGAGCAATGTGCATGTGGCCAATCAGGTACTCGCAGTCCGGGAGGCCGCGAAGTGGGCACCGAGAGAACGCTGACTCGCCTGTTCATGTTTACCGCGTGAGTTTGCGGTACTTGATACGCCGCGGGGTAGCGGCCTCTTCCCCGAGGCGTACGCGGCGATCTTCGTCGTAGGCGGTCCAATTGCCGTGGAAGAACCGCACCCTCGAATCGCCTTCGAAAGCCAGAATGTGTGTCGCAATACGATCGAGGAACCATCGATCATGACTGATGATCATGGCCGTCCCGCCGAATGATTCCAGGCCTTCCTCGATGGCTCGAATCGTATTGACATCTAAGTCATTGGTGGGCTCATCAAGCAGCAGCACGTTGGCCCCCGCCCGGAGGGTGCAGGCCAGTTGGACCCGATTCCGCTCGCCGCCTGAAAGAGTTCCAACCGAGCGTTGCTGCATGGAGCCAGGAAACCCAAACTTCGATACGTATGCGCGGCTGTTGACGAGCACGCCGCCGAGGTCAATTTCCTCTTCCCCATCACTGATGGCTTCCCACACAGTCTTATTGTCGGGCAGCGCATCGCGACCCTGCTGAGCGCAGGCCAAGGAAACCGTTTCGCCCACTCGCACCGTGCCGGCATCGGGAGACTCCACACCGTCGAGCATCCGAAACAGGGTGGTTTTGCCAGCGCCATTTGGCCCGACGATGCCCACGATCGCGCCAGGGGGCACGCCAAAAGTCATGTCGTCGACCAGTACGGTGTCGCCGTAGCCCTTGCGGACTCCGTCCAGATCGACGACCAAGTCGCCCAGCCTCGGACCCGGGGGCACGAAAATTTCCACCGTGGTTGCAGACTGCTTGCGATCTTGGGACATCAGGCTTTCGTACGCCGTGATGCGGGCTTGGCTCTTGGCTTGGCGGGCCTGCGGACTTCGGCGGACCCATTCCAACTCACGCTGTAGGGCTTTTTGGCGCTTACCCTCCTGCCGCTGCTCGACGGCCAATCGAGCCTGCTTCTGCTCAAGCCACGACGAGTAATTGCCTTCCCACGGAATGCCTTCGCCACGATCGAGTTCGAGAATCCATCCCGCGACGTTGTCAAGGAAGTAACGATCGTGCGTCACTGCGATGATCGTTCCGGGAAAACGCTGCAGGTGCTGCTCGAGCCAGGCGACGCTCTCGGCGTCGAGGTGGTTGGTCGGCTCATCCAACAGCAGAATATCTGGATTCTGAAGCAGCAAGCGGCATAGGGCGACACGCCGACGTTCCCCACCGCTGAGCGTGTCGACCGTACGATCGTCAGGGGGGCACCGCAGGGCGTCCATGGCCATTTCCAAGCGGGCGTCGAGATCCCATGCATTGGCTGTGTCCAGGGCCTCTTGGACCTGAGCTTGTTGATCCAGAAGGGCCTGCATGGCGTCATCGTCCATGGGCTGAGCAAAAGCGTCGTTGATGCGGTTGAACTCCTTCATGAGGTCAACCGTGTCCTGCATACCTTCCTCGACCACGGCCCGCACGGTGCGAGTTTCGCCCAGCAGTGGTTCCTGCTCCAAGTAGCCCACGCTGTAGCCAGGGACTTTCTGAACTTGGCCGTCGAATTCAGTGTCGACTCCAGCGATGATCTTGAGCACAGTGCTCTTACCAGCACCATTGAGCCCGAGCACGCCAATCTTCGCTCCGTGGAAATACGACAGCGAGATGTCTTTGATAATGAGGCGTTTACCAATGGTTTTGGACACACCGAGCATGGAGTAGATGATTTTTGGGCCGTCTGACATATGTAAAATTCTACCGCGGGGTGATGGGTGGGTGTCCGGCACTTTCCAGCGTGACCTCGGGAGTACCCTTGCGGACATGCGAACAGGCGTGGATCTTGGCGGCACGAAGATTGAAGCGGTGGTTGTTGATGATGGCGGCTGTGTGCTGGCCCGCCAACGCATGGCCACCCCCGCAGGTGACTATGTGGCCACCGTTGCCGCCATCGCCACACTTGTAGGCGAGGTCGAAGCGGCGGCGGGAGGTGGGGGATCGTCCCTTGGCATTGGCGTTCCTGGGAGTCCATCCCCCACGACCGGTCTGATGCGAAATTGCAACTCAACGGCACTCAATGGTCAACCATTGGGCGTTGATCTAACCAAGGCGATCCATCGGCCCGTCCACATGGCCAATGATGCCAATTGCCTCGCCCTCTCCGAAGCGTTTGACGGCGCTGGGAAAGGGGTGTCCACGGTCTTTGGCATCATTTTAGGAACGGGTGTCGGCGGAGGCGTGGTGGTCGATGGGCACCTCGTACAAGGCATCAACGGCGTAGGTGGCGAGTGGGGACACATACCCCTACCCTGGCCGGCCCCCACCGAACTGCCTGGAGACACCTGCTGGTGCAGTCGATCAGGTTGCCTGGAAACCTGGCTCTCAGGACCAGCCCTCGAAACTCAGTGGCGAGATGCTGACGGTGCGACCATGTGCGCCACAGACATTGCGTCAGAACATGGCGACTCCGAGGTCATGCAGCAGTGGCTCGATCGATTGGCCCGAGCCACGGCGGTGGTCATCGACATTCTTGACCCCGATGTCATCGTGGTCGGCGGCGGTCTCAACGCCATCGACGCGATCTACACGGATATCCCACGTCGGTGGCCCCAATACGTCTTTAGCGACGAGGTGTGCACCCGCATTGTTCCAGCGATGCACGGCGACAGCAGCGGCGTCCTGGGTGCCGCTCGTTTGGGATAACGCTTGGGAGATGCCTCGCTATTCGTCGTCTTGCACGTTGACCGCGGGTTGATCCATCGGGTCGCCAGTAGCCGATTCCGGGCCGGGCAACAGTGTTGAAGCGCCCGGGGCCAGCGACGATTCGTCCAACGTCGACGTTTGGTCGTATCGCTCACGTGCAATGAAGGGATCTGGGTCGAAGGGGTCGTTGGGCGGTGGTGTACTGGCCTGCATTTGACCTTGTTCACCCATCGCGGCGTTTCCCTCGGCCATGATCGCATCCTCCTGCCCAGCCAATCCCGATGTGTCGATTGGCCCCTTGTTACAGCCAGCAAGCGCAAACAGTCCAATGGCGGTAATCGAGATGAAGGTGCATGGTGTCATGTGCGGTGCTCCCTGAGTCGTATGGATAGCAGGATACTCCAGTCAGAACCGAATGCGTCCAAAGCGAAGTTTGACCGCCAATTTGAGGGGACCATCGCGGCCTTCGATCGGTACACGGCACATCGCCCAAGGGTGCTTGATTGGGACTCGAGTCGTGGCTGAACCAATTCGAAACGCGCCCAACATGGATGAGGCTTCAAAGGCTCGGGCCAAACCATCTTGGTGGGGCTGGCGTCTGGGGAATTTGCCGCCGGGATAGGCAAATGCAGGCGTCAGCGGAAGGTCATGATCGGCGAACCAGCGTTCCCCCCTGCTCAGGAGATCTCGGACGGTGTCTTCGGGCATCTCGTTCCAGTCCTCATGCGTCCAGCCATGGAGCCCCAACTCAACGCCTTCGTGGGCCAACCTTGCCAGTGTTTGGACACTCATCAGCGGTGTTCCCCCACCGTCCCAGAGATTCTCCCCTCCGACCTGCGTGGGCACCACAAAGCACACCGCCTTCATCCCATGGGATTGGAGGATTGGCCACGCTGTATCGGCGAAGTCTTGATACCCATCGTCAAACGTGATCACGATGCTTCGTCGCGTTGGCTGCACGCCCTGCACCAGATCAGCCAGGCTCATGGTCCGCCAGCCGCCGGCGGCCAACTGTTCAATCTGCCGCTGGAATACCTCCGGCGGCACGTTCATGGATGAACCCGCCTCGGGACGGACATGGTGGTACAGCAGTACTGGGACGCGGGCCATTCATGGCAGGGTACCTCGCACTGCGGGTATGGTTCCACAGTGGCCAGCCTCAGCGTCGTACTGATCAGTTTCAACGAAGCAACGCGCATTGATGCGTGCCTGAAGCGTGTGGCGTGGGCAGATGAAATTATCGTGGTCGATTCCTGCAGCACTGATGACACCGTGGCGATTGCCAGTAGCCACACATCACATGTTCATACGGTGCCTTGGCGAGGTTTTGGCCCGCAAAAGAACTACGCCATCGATCTAGCCACCGGTGATTGGATTCTCTCGATCGACTGCGATGAGTACGTGAGCGAACCGCTTGCTGCGGAGATACAGCAGGTGATTGGTGGAGCGACCTGTAATGGGTTCACCATTTCGTTTCGCAATCGCTTCCTCGGACGAACCATGCGATTTGGCCAATGGGCTGGCGAGACCAAGTTGCGGCTCTTTCGCCGTGGCACCGGACGATTTACAGATGTACCCCTGCACGAGCGGCTTGAGGTTGACGGCGAGATCAACCCACTTCGCGGGTGGATCGAGCACGACACGTGCCCAACACGGGAACTTCTCCGGCGAAAGCAATTGGCCTATGCGGGCATCGGTGCACAGGCCGCCATCGACCGTGGTCGCCGTATCTCAATGCTTGGAGCGGCCGCCCGGGCGAGTTGGGCCTTCCTGCGAAGTTATATCGTCAAACTCGGGATGCTTGATGGCGCGACAGGCTGGGCGCTCGCTTGCTGCCTTGGTCAATCCACATGGATCAAATACCGCTGGATTGCTGCGGGAGTCGTTCCCGAAGCGTATCGCCCACGGTCTCGATAGCATGCCCGGCTCAACTGGTGGGGTGGCAGAGCGGTTGAATGCGCCGGTCTTGAAAACCGGTATACGTTTCGGCGTATCGCGGGTTCGAATCCCGCCCCCACCGTTGCCGGCGATGTATGCAGCCTTCCAGCAACAAGCCGGTACCATCGCAGTCATGTTCGCTCGAATCATCATGTTGTTCATTGCGATGGTTCTGCTGGGGGGATGTTTGCCTGGCTCACGCCCCATCGCGGCGACCGTTGAAGTTCGGGATGCCACCACGCACGACCCAGTCTCGGGTGCCACGGTGCACATCAGCGGAGGGCAGCCCTTCGTTCCGCATGGCAAGGCCATTGGACCACCGATTTCTCCGTGGCCAGCACCCCGCTATTCACGACAAGTCACCGATGAGCAAGGCTCGGTCAACGTAGAAATCGCCGGCAATCGCCCGAACTGGCTGACGGTGTCAGACCCTCGCTACACCCCCACCACCATCCTGCTCCGCGCCGATGCAACGAATGTGTACGGGGCGACGAGTTGGACCGGTGATGGTTCATCGAAGTTGGAAGTACGGGCGGCTTCGCCTCAAGAGAGTCGATAGGGCAAGCACATACGCTTTCATTCCGCTCCCACTGAGGGGGAGCGGAGCATTCGCCGTAGGCGACAGGGCGCGGCCCGCTCACTGTATCCGGCCACCTGATGATGGCGGCCAGTTGGCCTGTTGGGAAATACCCGTTATTCGGAGTCCGCCACACCCTTGAACCTCTCCGTTCCACCGACCTTCCAGCCCCACACGGAACGCCTAGTGTGCTTACTATCCTCTTCAGATGGTTGGGTGACGCCTGACTGGATCGGCCAAGGGTTGCCAAGAGGGAACTTGGACTGGATTGTTATAGTGCCCAGCCCTATTTCCCAGTGACCGGATAGCTCCATGACCGATACCCGAATCTCACTCCCACAGCCGCGTCGCCTCGGCCAGACTTCGCGTCGCGACGTCTGGTGGCTACAACCGCTGGTGGTATACCTGGGCCTAGGAGCCTTTGTCATTTACTCGACTTGGGCGGCCGTCATCGGGGTCAACTACTTCTATGGAGGGGATGGGGCCCATTACCTTTCTCCTTTCTATTCGCCACTCGTTTTCGGCACCGCCCATGAGCCTGCTTTATTCGGTCCACGGCCCGAGTGGTTGCCGATCTGGATCTCGCCTGCCCTCTTCATTCTCTGGGCGCCCGGCGGATTCCGCTTCACGTGCTACTACTACCGGGGGGCCTACTACAAGGCCTTCTGGAATGATCCCTCCAATTGCGCGGTGGGCGAGTTGCGTTCCTGTTACCGAGGCGAAGCATCGCTACCCCTGATCCTTCAAAACATCCACCGGTATTTCCTGTACCTCGCCCTGATCTTTATCGGGATCTTGGCCTGGGATGCCTGGAAGGCCATGTGGTTCCTAGACGAATCGGGGCATGAGGTGTGGGGCATTGGACTGGGCACGCTGGTGCTCACAGCCAACGTGGTCTTCCTGGGTGGCTACACCTTGGGCTGTCACTCACTTCGTCACTTGGTGGGAGGTCGATTGGACATTCTCTCCCGTCATAAGACACGCAAGAAGGCCTATGAATGCGTGAGCTGTCTCAACAAGAAGCACATGCTGTGGGCCTGGATGAGTCTCTTCTGGGTCGGCTTTACAGACTTTTATGTCCGCATGTGCGCCATGGGCAACTGGACTGATTGGAGGATTATCTAGTCATGGGCTGGAAGACCAGGGAATGTGATGTCTTGATCATCGGCGCAGGCGGTGCCGGGCTGCGTGCTGCCGTTGAAGCATCAGGAGCGGGCGCGAGCGTGACCGTGTTGAGCAAATCTCTGCTCGGCAAGGCCCATACGGTCATGGCCGAAGGTGGCATGGCCGCCTCCATGGGACATGTTGATGATCGTGACAATTGGAAGGTGCACGTGACCGACACACTTCGCGGTGGCCAGTACCTCAATAACTGGCGTATGGCTGAGTTGCATGCTCAGCAGGCGCCCGATCGTGTCCGCGAGTTGGAAAGCTGGGGGGCGCTCTTCGATCGAACGCCCGATGGACGCATTCTCCAGAGGAACTTCGGTGGGCATCGCTATCCGCGGCTCGCTCACGTCGGCGATCGAACTGGCCTAGAGATGATTCGAACGCTCCAGGATCATGGCATTCACCAGGGAATTGATTTCCTGATGGAGACCACGGTGGTGCGTCTCCTCAAGGATGGTGATCGAGTCGCTGGTGCCTTCGCATACGACCGAGAGCGTGGTCGTTTCCACGTGGTCAAAGCCAAGGCGGTCGTGATGGCCACCGGCGGCATCGGCCGGGCCTTCAAGGTGACCAGCAACAGTTGGGAATACACCGGCGACGGCCACACCCTCTCCTTGATGGCAGGGGCCGAACTCGTGGACATGGAATTCGTACAGTTCCATCCCACCGGAATGATTTGGCCACCGAGTGTCAAGGGCATCCTCGTGACCGAGGGTGTTCGAGGCGAGGGCGGTGTATTGAAGAACTCCGAGGGCAAGCGGTTCATGTTTGATGACATCCCGCCGCTTTATAAGGATCAGACTGCGGATACAGCCGAAGAGGGCTGGCGCTTTGTCACCGGTGACAAGGAAGCCCATCGTCCTCCGGAGTTGCTCACCCGCGACCACGTGGCTCGCAAGATCGTCAAGGAAGTGAAGGAGGGTCGCGGCAGTCCACACGGCGGTGCCTTCCTGGATATTGCCTGGATCAAGGAGCACATCAAGGACTCCGAGACCCATATCAAGAAGAAGTTGCCGAGCATGTACCACCAGTTCAAGGAACTGGCCGGTGTTGATATCACTAAAGAATCCATGGAAGTCGGTCCGACCACGCACTACGTGATGGGCGGCATCAAGGTGGACGCCGACACTCAGATGTCATGCGTGCCTGGGCTCTTTGCCTGCGGCGAATGCTGTGGTGGCTTGCATGGTGCCAATCGGCTCGGCGGCAATTCGCTCTCCGACCTCCTAGTCTTTGGCAAGTTAGCCGGCGAAGCAGCGGCCGCCTATGCCCAACAGCATGGCGATGTGACGATTGACGAATCACAGCCTGCTGATATCGAGAAGCTCACCCTGGCGCCCATGGAACGCAGTGGCGGCGAGAATCCCTATGCCATCCAGCACGAGTTGCAGGATGTCATGCAAGACCTGGTGGGCATCGCGCGAGTCGAGGACGAAATGGCCCAAGCCGTCGAGAAGATTGCCAAGTTGCGTCATCGAGCAGATTGTGTCTCGGCGCCTGGCAACCGTGAATACAACCCTGGTTGGCACACGGCCCTTGACCTAGATCACCTGCTGATGATTTCAGAATCGGTCGCCAAATCTGCCCTGGGTCGTCGCGAGAGTCGCGGGGCGCATTCGCGCATCGACTACATGGAAAAGGATGAGCATCTGGGCACGGTGAACACCGTGACACGTCTTGCCAAAGATGGCTCCTTGACCACTGAGTTGGTTCCAGTCCTTGGCAAGACTCCTGAGCTTGAATCGCTCGTGAAGGAGATGGGCTGATGCCGGCAACCTTCCGAATCTGGCGTGGTGCGGGCGATGCTTCTTCCTACGAGGACTACCGGGTTGATGTCGACGATGGGATGGTGGTGCTGGATGTCGTGCACAAAATCCAGGCCGAGCAGGCCCCAGACCTCGCCTGCCGTTGGAACTGCAAGGCAGGCAAGTGTGGGAGCTGTTCTGCGGAGATCAACGGCAATCCCAAACTGATGTGCATGACGCGGGTGGGAGATCTGGATCTCTCCGAGCCGGTCACGATCGAGCCTATGCAAGCCTTCCCACACGTGAAGGACCTGGTCACAGATGTCTCTTGGAACTACCAGGTCAAGAAAAAGATCAAGCCCTTCAAGCCGCGCAAGCCAGATATCGAGGATGGCACGTGGCGAATGGCCCAGTCAGACGTTGAGCGCCCTCAGGAATTCCGCAAGTGCATCGAGTGTTTCCTCTGTCAGGATGTTTGTCACGTGTTGCGTGATCACCACAAGCACGACGAGTTCATTGGCCCTCGGTTCCTGGTGTATACCGCGGCTCTGGAGATGCATCCATTAGATACGGAAGATCGCCTGGCTGATCTTAAGAAGCGCGACGGAATCGGGTATTGCAACATCACCAAGTGTTGCACCAAGGTGTGCCCTGAGCACATCACGATTACGGACAATGCGATCATTCCACTTAAAGAACGAGTCGTGGACGAGTTCTATGACCCGCTGACGCAGCTGTTCCGAATGTTCAAGCCCCGAAAACAGTCCGCGGACTGAATTGCGTTGCCGGCGATCGAAGTCCTCGATTGCGCGGCGCGGTCAATCCTGCCCTTCCACAGTCACGCTGGCCACGGTCGTATCGTCCGCGAGCGGACCGCTGGCCCATCGCCTCAGCGAGGTTAGAATTTCGGCGACATCCTCATCGCACGTCCGTGTCCGTTCGAGGACTTCACGCACGCGGTGCATCTCGAACTGTTGGTTGTCATCGCCGCCGGGCTGCTCGGGAACGCCATCGGTCATGAGTATGATTCGATCGCCCGGACTCAGCGTCAGGCTCTGCGTCACATAGTCCAGACCTTCGATGGCCCCGACCAATGGCGAGGTCGACTCGCCCATGGTCACCTCTCCGTCGGCGCGACACAGAACCCAATGGCCATGTCCTGCATCGACGTAGGTCACCGAACCATCCGCATCGAACAATCCGACCCACAACGTCAGAAATCGGTTGTCGGCACTTCGCTCGAAGAGGAACTGATTGAGCGCCCCAACGGCTTCGCCGGGACCATCGCCATGCCCAAGGACGCCCCTAAGAAACGCTTGGGCCGCAGACATCAGAATGGCGGCTCCAACACCCTTCCCACTGACGTCTCCCAGCAGCACCGCGACGCGACTTTCGGAAATCCGAAGCACGTCAAACAAGTCGCCCGAAGCCGTCCGACCCGGGCGAAATACCGCGTGATAGCCCACATGACCTACAGAAGTCTGGTCAACAGGCACCATCAATTGCTGCGCTTCTTTGGCCGCTGCAAGGTCCGACTCAAGTTCCTGCTGCCTTGCCTTGAGGGCTCGACGCCGCATGTTGGCCATCGAAAGTCCACCGAGTTGTGCGATGGCCTCACAAAAACCAGCTGCATCATCCTGCACATCCTGCTCGCGCCCACGAGCATCGAGGTACAAGCAGGCCGCCACGACATCATCAACCAGAATTGGCGCGCACAGAGCGGAGTGAATATTCAGATCTGCAATACTTTGGCCCCAATTGCCCTTTGTCTGCTGTGACACCATCGTCACCATTTCACCGTCGGTCGCACGTATCACCAACGAGCGGCTGAATTGGTCCGGGTCTTCGCCGTGCCTTGAGCGGTAGCCAAGTATTTCGACTTCATCACCTGCACCCGCCGTTCGAATCAAAGCTGCCCGCCCATAGCCAGTCCCCTCGATTACCGACTCAAGAATTGCCGCCGCAAGTTCCGTATCAGTCATTGCCTGATTGATTCGACCTGCGCAATCGATCAGTAGTTGCAAACGGTGTCGCGCCATGCGACCCGTCGCCGCGGGGTCCACCCGTTCCACGCGGACCGACTCAATAGCCTCATCGGTCGCTGATGCCATCGTGATGGTCGTTGGCGCCCACGACCCAACCTGCAACACCCATGGGCCGACGCCGATTCGATCACTCGGCGAAATCGGCGCCGCTTCGCCCTTTTCCAAGCGAACATCGTTGAGCCATGTTCCATTGGCCCCTCCTAGGTCGGTCAGCAGCCAAATGCCGCCGGCATAGGAGATCGCTGCGTGCCGACGAGACACAGTGGCATCAGGCAATCGCACTTCACTGGCAGCCCCTCGACCCATGACTCCGCCAGCCTTGGTGAGTTCCACCGAGTCAATTTGAGGACCCCGAACTGAAACCAGTCTGAGCATGGCAACATGGTCAAGCGTGTCGCTGGGATCGATGGGCTTGGACATGGCTGCGGATTCTACGCTGTCGCGGCGATACCATACGACGCTGCCTGGTCCACGTGGCTCAATTGGATAGAGCATCGGCCTCCGAAGCCGAAGGTTGCAGGTTCGAGTCCTGCCGTGGACGTTTGCCTGCTGATCGTGCTGTGAAGGGTAAACTGCCAGTTACGTCATGTATCGGGAATGCCCCTATTGCGGAGGATCGATCACACCGGAGGAAATCCGGTCCATAGCGACCCATCCAGAATTAACCGGCGACCCGGTGCTCGCAAGCCCCTGGCCGATTCGATTCCTACCGGTTCAATTCACACGAGACGGTTTGGCCATCGACCCGATGGGCAGTCCCACAGATCGCCTGGCCTGCCCACGATGCCGATGTGAGTTTCCACGAACATTTCTCCGCATGGACACCCAATGCTGCATGCATACGGTGGCGTCTGCCACGACGCTTGACGATCTGCTCCGCTGCCTGCCAATTGCCGCAGAGCGGCTCGAAAGCGAAGGAATCGCTTTGCAAGATGTCACTCCCCCCGAACAACCCTTGGAGATGGCTTCAAATCACGACGCCATATGGCTGCACGTTGAGCATGCACGTAACACGGCGTTATTGGTGTACTACGTTTCACAGTCACCAACTCACACGCCGAGCGTTGGCACTAATGAACTCACTACAGCGGCACGATTGGCGCTGCAGAGCCCGGATGCACACGCATGATGCTGGAACTGGTCCACACATGGTCTACGGAACCAGTCGGTGGTCGAACCGGCTTTGTCACGGTGCATCGAAGCCCGGAGCTTCCTGATCACGTCGTCTCATGGCTCGAAGCACGTTCGGGTATGCAAACCGATGATGACGAAAATCCTTGCCCACACTGGGCGCATCGTGTGCACCGATTTGGAAACGCAGCGTGGTCGGTACTTACCAGCGTCGTCCCCGCTGATGGGCCGGACGCCACACGATCTGGCAAAGTAGCGAGCCATATCCTGATTCGGTCTGACGAGCGTTTTGCAGGACCCGCCGCGCTCCTTGCCAGCATGCTCATGCGACGTGAATGGGGCGTTAGCGACCCAACTCCACTGCCCATGAATCCAACCATGGATCCACCGCCGACTCTCAAGGCTGCGGCCAACTGGGCCACCATCATGGCCGGGCGTATCTCCTCTCAGCAGCGACTGGTACTGGCATGCGGCCCAGAGGCCAGTCCCCTTCAGTCACTGGGCGCGATTGAAGCGGCAATGCCAGAGGCGGATCGCTGGTCATGGACTTTTGCCGCTGGGCGGCCTGGTGTGCACGATGACGTCGCCGTCTTGGCGCTCAGTCGTCAAGATCGCACCGACGGACTGGGCGTGACGCCACTTGCATTTGATGCGCCTCCAACCCAATCACCTCCTGAGACATCAAGCCCCAATCAGATCGATCCGCTGGAACTGCAATTCGTTCGACTCGACCCTCCCGAACGACGCATCACAGCATTTCTCATCACCACCATCATCGTTATCGCCACGGTGGTTGGAATTTGGTGGGCCATTGGTGGCGCACCATGAAGACGGTCCATGAATTACAACAGGCCATGCCCCTTGGCCTCCACACTTCCCAAGCTCAGCAGGCACTGCTGCGCTTGGCCCGCGACCTTGACCGCTGCCTTGCGTGGCGAAAGTCCGGCCACATGCGTGAGGCGGCCGCATACAACATTGATGCAGGCAATATTGTCGCCAAAGCGATCGAGTTACGACGACAGCCGGACCTGCAAACCGCCTTGGATAGTGCAGGCATTCCAGATGATGCCACGCTGGATGAATTGGCTCGAATGCACGCAATGGCTTCTGCGCATGCCGCTGCGGTGGCCGCTTGGCGAAGCGCCTCGGTCCGCGATGCTGGGGGGGAAGCTCGTCTTGCCTGTCTGCGATTGCTCCGACACTTGGAACCTCGCGAGCAAATGTGGGCAGCGGCGGTCGAAGAGGTCGAAGCGGATGTCGTTGCCAAGTGGTCTCCCCAAGTCACACAGTGCATCCAGGAAGATGAGCTTGACGCAATGATCGCGTGCCGAGAGTCCTTGCAACAGTCAGGAATCGGCGGAACCTTGGGCCGGTCACTCCTTGGCGAACTAGACGACGCCATCACCGCGCGGCAACGGAAATCTGCCCAAGGCGAAGTCGCGACGCTCCACAAGGCACTCCATCGTGCATGGATGGCGATGGACGAGTCAGCCACCTCAGAAATACTTGCTGAACTACGGGCGGCACAAGCACGTGCTGGCATTGGCGACGTGCCCGACGATCAGTTGCAGTCGATCACGTTGTGGCTTCAGGACCAATCTCAAGAACGCCTCGCTCGTGAGTCCCATGCCAACACGCTTGGGCAACTAGAGCAGATGCTTGACGAAGATCGCACCGTCGCCGAAATCGAAACGCGTTATGTCATCGCCCGAGAATCGGGATTGCCCATGCCAACAACATTGGAATCCCGCGTAGCCCACCGATACCAAACTGCTCGACGGCGACATCGCCGCCGCTTTGCACTTGGCACCCTGGCCATCGCGGCCATGACTACGCTTGCTGTAATGGCAGTGAGCATGTCACTGAGATCGATGCGGCACCAACAGACCGTCGAAAGGCTTGTCGCCAGTATTGAAGGACACTTGAGTGCAGGGCGACTTGATGAGGCGTCGGAGGCCTGGACCCAAGCCGAGCAGACCGAATTGACCAACGAACCTGAACTGGCAGCGCTATCGATTCAAATTGAAGCGGCCAGGCGGCAGCGACGGCGTGATGCCGCCACAACGGCCGAACTCATCGTGCAGGCTGGCCAGGCTGCCCACGATGCGCCAGATGACCTTGCAGCACTGGATCACGCGATGGATCTCCTTGAACAAGCAGTGGCACTACACATTGCAGGCCAAGCAGACGCCGTACAGGATGCGAGATCTCACATCACTGAACTCAAACGCGCCGCACGAGAACGTGTGCGCGACCAGTTGCATGATTCCCTTCGCCAAGCCCAAGACCGACTTGCAAAGCCAGCGCCGGGCGGCGGCACATCTCTAGAGCCGCGCGATTGGAGCGATTGGATTGAGTTGAGCGACGTCCGATCGGCAATCGATCGGGCCCGACGCTCGCCCGTAGGCAGTGATCCTGACCTAAAGGCACTTCTTGACTCAATGGAATCCAAATTCGCCACGCGGATGGAACGCGGACAGGCCCGACTCCACTCGCTTGAGCAGGCCAACGAACTCCTAGGTCGATTAGCCATTACTCCAGACAATGAACTGGCATGGGCCCGAACGTGGCGGCAGTTGCTAGACAATCACATCGACGTCTTGGCAGAGGGCAGACCCGTTGAGATCTGGCACCGCGGATATCGGGGCGCCGATGCAGCGCAAGCCGTCGCCCACTGGCGTACCCACGTTCGACCGGCCATTGATGCGGTGTATGGAGAAAACAACGCCGCCACGCTAACGCGATTGTCGCGCGACGCCGCAACATCGATTCGCACACATCTCGATACGCACGAGGGCACGCCCTACTACGACACGGCCAATGCCACGCTTCCAATCATGGTCGCCATGTCGACCACCGACCACCAGTCGACTCTGGAGGAAGCAATCACAGCGACCAACCTGCTGTCATTGAGCCGCATGCCAATTCTCAAGGGCGGATGGATCTACGTGCGGCCTCCTACCAATACCCGCACGCTTCGAGTAATCGGAGATATTGAAACCCTACGTTTGCCAGCCCACCTAATCCCCCCGAACCAAATCGACCCAACGCTTGGCGCCATTGGGATGATGCAGGCCGTTCCGGCATCCGAAGCACTCGAATCGCACACTTCTGTGCCAGGCACAACCTCACCTGCCGCACATATCGATCGCACCTTACGCATGGTTGAAGCCATTGAAATGATCGATGAGGCTGATCTTCTACTACACCTCCACACGTTGGAACACGCATGGCTGATTGCTCAGGACACACTGTCAAGCATCGCACCCAAGAGTTTCGAACCTGTTTCCACTTGGCTTGACGACTTGTCTACTGTCGCTCCAGCCGCTGCATCCGCCGATTGGCCCGCCGAAGCACCTGACGCGACATCAACCACACAACGACGTATCAGAGTGCAAGCAGCCACCGCCATCGCGCAGGCCCCACGGACAGACGCGGTGCGATCGGCCATTGCCACTGAATTGGCCACAGCCGCTGCCGCGCGTGCCACGCATGTGCCTGTAGGCGTGCTGCTGCCTCAGGGAAATCGCTTTGAGGCAATCTATCCACCCGATATCGACCCTGGTTCACTGCTGGTACTCACTGCCACGGGAGGCCGATGGCAATTTACGCCGGTGCCCCTGAATCGTTCTGGACTCGTCCCAGAAGATGGGCTCGACCTACCGATGACCCCTGCGGTACTCTTTTCGCACTGATGCGTGATTCAACAACACCCCCTGCCTGGGAACGTCCTACCAAAGCCATCTTGTCTTTTGCCAGTTGCGATCCCGAGCGGCGACTGGGGCTTCCCAGTGGTCGATTTACGACACCCTCAGCGATGTCATCATTACTGCTGGGAGTGGTCCTGATGGCCGCACTCTATGGTGGCGCATGGACGCTACGCGGCACGTCTGCCGGAGGTGCGGCTTGGACGTTGTTGACGGGCTATTCCGGAATTCCCATTCCCATCGCCCTATTGACGTGCTGGTCCGCAGCAATACTCATCTTCAAGTCCTTCAAGATCAGCGCTCAGCGAGCGGCGCTTCGACTTCGGTTCATGCCAGAAGAGTCCGGCTTTGTGCTCACCGTTGGCACAGCCGACCAAGTCATGGGGACCATTGATGCCGCCGTGGACGAGCCTAGGCAATTCCTCCTGCTCAACCGAGTGCTCGATGCACTGCGTTCCATTCGAAACATTGGTCGCATCGGAGACATCGACGAAATGCTCGACAGTGCCGCCGAGGCGGATGAAGCGGCCATGGATAGCGGATACACCATCTTGCGTGGCTTTATCTGGGCCATTCCGGTGCTGGGCTTTCTGGGCACGATCATCGGACTCACCGAAGCCATCTCACAGTTTGGCGGCGTGCTCAATGCCGGCGATGGTTCGGTCGACATCCTCACATCTCAACTCACGCTGGTTCTGGCAGGACTGTCAACGGCCTTCGTGACGACCGGCGAAGGCCTGGTTGCGGCCCTGCTGATCTACCTTGCTCAGACCTTCATTCGCCGGGCCGATGAACTCCTTCTGGATGATTGCCGACAGTACGCACGTCGCAATGTCGTGAGCCGCGTACGGGTCGCTGGCAACGAATCCTGATGGCCTCCCGACGCCGATCAGACGGCGCCCCAGTCAGCTTCTTTGCATTTCAGGACGTCATGATTGGAACGATCGGCGTCGTGCTCGTCATCACACTGATCCTGCTGCTACAAATCGGACGTGCGGCCATCGCACGAGCCGAACCACTCAGGCCATTGCCCGAAGTGGAGCCAATCCAAACCGCTAACGTCAGCGACGTTCCCACCCGCGGCGAATTGGCGACGCTAACCCGTGACCTTCTAGACGCCGATGGCACACTTCGATCACTGCGACGACGAATCGATCAGCGCCGCAGCGACCACCATGCGGCGGTGATTGATGCGATGCGAGATGGCGATGCACTTCTGGCCGAACACCTACTTGCTGACCAATCTCAGCTTCGCACCGAAATCGAATCTCTTCGCAATCGAAGGCTCGTATACCTGATTGCAGACCGTGCGAGCCGCCCCATCGTGGCTGAGTTGGCATCGGGCCGGTGCGTACTCTCAACAGATCAACAAGCCGACCCCCCCATCGCCATTCGCAGTGCTGACCCCAATGTGTTAATCGATCGCCTGCTTAGCTGGTTTCAGTCCCAAGCCAATCCACACACGCAGCACTTGCTGATCGTACTCAAGCCATCGGGGCTTCCTGCATGGCAGGCCTTGCAACAACGCATCGCAGCCGATCCAAGTCTTGCGGACATGGCCATTGGCATCGACCTCATCCCCGAGTCAGCCAGCACGACGAGTTTTCCAGCGGAGTATGCGCCATGAGGCGTCGACGGCACGAAGAAACAGACAGTCTGGATCTCCTTCTCGACACGATCTGCAACATGTTTGGCATGATCATCTTCGTGGCCATCCTTGCGGCCATCATTGCCAGTGTTCGAAGTCGCGAAACAGTGACTGAGTCGGCCAGCGCCCCACGCGTTCCAATCGTTACACACGCTGAGACTGAGCTCGATGACACCGCCCTACTGTCAGGACAGATTGCCACCATGAAGGGACGGCTGGCCAAAGCCCGCTCTGAAATTGAGCATCGAACGCAGTTGCTTGCTGAACTCAGCCAACGCACCAAGGCGGCGAACACTCCAGTGGACCTTGGGACGATTCGCGCCCAGACGCAGCAATTGCAGCAAGATCTTGACCGCATGGTGCAACTGCGTGATGTCACCCTTCGAACGCCGCGTCAGCGAGAATTGGCGGGGCGACTTCCCGTTCAGGTCGTGCTTGCTGAGGACCGATTATTTATACTCAATGATTGGTCACCGTGGCACCGAGTGCAGGATCCCGTAGGCGATCGGTGCGTGTTCTGGACGACCTGGAATAGCCAGGCCATCGATCTGGACATCGAACCACGCGTCATCATTCATCAGGGATGTGAATTCCGAACGGGCACCCAAGATATCGAGCGCGCCGTCACCCTCCGTAGCGGCGGCGGCATTCCAGTCAACGATTCGACACAGTCAAGACGACAAATCGCCGATGCATTGGCACTACTGGACCCGGACCGCCACGTTATTTCAATTCGCGCCGCTCCGGACAGTTTTGCAGCCTTTCAACTGTTCCGACACGCCTTGGTTGACGCCGGCTACCCCTACGACGTCACCCCATGGGAACTTCCCGCTGATCGCACCTACTCCGATCGCATCCGCGAGGGAACGGCTACAGCGCAGTAGACCACTCACTGCACATGCACATGCGTGCCGCCGTGTTCGTTGGCGATTTGGCGGAGCAGGCCGATGTCCGCCTCTCCACCAAAGCCAATAGTGTGGATGCGGGCTCGCGGCTTCCGCGAGTTGAGCCGCCGGAGCATTCCAGACAGGTCTGGGGTTGCCACTTGCCCATCGGTCATCAAGAAGAAGACATCGGGCGAAGGGTCCAGCGAACCAAAGGCCCATTGAAATGCGTCGCCTGGATCGGTCCCCCCATTGGCTGAGACCGTTCGCATCTGTGCCAGCAAATTCGAAGCTTTGCTGCTCTTGGCCTGCGTCCAATCGTCGGCCAGCACTGAGGCGCCCGATGAGAAGAACACGATCGAGAATGACACATCTGAATCCAATGCCGAGATTGATTTTTGCAACTCCCCCTTGAGTCGATTGAGTTTGCCACCAGACATAGACCCCGATACATCCACGATGTAACACACCCACCGACCTTCGGATTGCACACCAAAGAAGTCCACGGTGGACCGCTCCTCGGGAATTGATGGACCACCAACAGACTTGACGGTGGTCGCCAACTCGGACGAGTGCGATGCAAACCTACCTTTGCCACGGAGCAAGACATCAAGCGTCTCTGGATCGGAAGCGGAATAGAGACACCCCCCAATTCGCAAACTATTTCCGTGGCGACTCCAGTCCAATGTCCAGGGCGGCTCCGAGGATGGACCGATGAGCCGTCCACCGCCAGGCATGACCGTGTCGCGCCCGGGCAAACGAGAGGCATGATTGCCTGAAGCACGAATGACCATTTGAGATGACGAAGCCTGCATCTGGTAATCGGCCATGAGCACCACATCCCCATCACCCCACGACAAAATGACGGTGATCTCTTCGTTGTCTGGATCAAGTCCAATGAATCGCTCATCGGCGCCGGTGGGCAAGAAGTCCCGGCGGGCGTCGCCGTCAATGTGCACCAGTCGCCAAACGCCGCGGAGCGCATCACGATGATCGGGACGTTCGTCCAACATGCCACCGGTCGTGTTGCGTGTGTCCGACAGCGCCGCGTCGTCAATATCAAGCGGGCTCGAGTTCGGCGACTGCTGAGCTGACGACGCAAGCGAAGACAGCGTTAGCGGCGATCGGCCAGATCCCACGCCATCGCCCTGTTCTTGATCGGGTGACGACACTCCTGATGCGGACGGCTGGGGAGGTTCAGCCTTGGTGCCATCGTTCGATTGGCTTCCACTACCACCCCCAGCCTCATCCGATTCGGCCTCGCCTCCAGCACCTCCTTGTGAGTCGCTGGCCGAAGACCCACCTGCCTGACCACCTTGACCCCCGCCGTCCCCGGCGATATCGGGTGTTTCCACCACGCCCGATGTATCTGGTGTTGGCTGCCCTAAGGGTGATTGATCCGCTGCGATGCCAACCTTTTCGGGCGGCACAAGCCACATGGGGCTTCCATCGTCACGCCCGGCCTTGGACGACTGACGCTGATTGGACGTCGACGCGTCGTCACCTTCCGAGTCCGTATCGGTGCCCGATTGACCATCTGATCCGGTTGCCCCAACCACTCCTGCAACATTGTTTGCAGCAGGCGACTGTTGCCCAGAGGGCCCCGAAGAACTGGGCGAAACGGCAGGCGCCGATGAAGATGCACCCGACGAAGACCCCCCGCCCTTGGATGGTGGCGGAGTGACTGCCGACAGTGCTGCATTGCCCGCACCCGACTGACTTGGGTCATTCCCAGGCGACCCACCGCTACTTGATGACGATGTTTGAGATGGCGAGCACGAAGATTGACTGGCTTGTGATGCCGATTCCGAAGCTGACGACGCCGGCGTTGAATTGGCCTGCCCAGACGGTGCCGCTGCACCGGTGGCCCCAGCCTGGGAGATTGGCGTGCCATTGCTTGGACGAGCAGGAGATGACGCCGATGTTGAGGCCGGCGATTCAGATGGACGCGTCGTATTGGGAACGGCGGGACGGGCTGGCTGCTGTTGCGTACGGGTGGCCTGTATCACGATGCGTTGCGGGCGGTTTCGATCTTCGATCTGAGCCAGACGCAGGGCTTCTTCTTCAGTCGGCTGGCTCGCCGTCTTAGTGGCGCAGCCAGTTGTCATGCACCCAAATACCACCATCATCACCAAGGCATGTCGCATATCCAACTCCTATTCCGACTCAGGGCTCCATCGCTTCAAGCAGCGCCGAAGATGAGCGGTTCACTTCCATTAGTGGCAGCGGTTGATCCGGTCGCATTATTCCATCGTAGACCATGGCCCTCCAAGTGCCTCGCTCACTACACCTATCGGGCAATACCGTATCCAGCCACACCAGCGCATCGGCTAGGGAGTGCCCCTTGGGCAGTTCCCAAGTGGCCTTCAAGTTTTTGGCCAGGTCCTCAAGACAGAGGAGTTGGCTGCGAAAGGCCTTGATCTGATTGAGACGATGTGGAACTTTAAGACGCCGGGCATAGCGGTCCTCCGGGGCA